>OIWT01000165.1_pt1 | contig 94826 bp, 92 predicted proteins | sample 1587701 | NCBI WGS metagenome assembly OIWT01 (sample SAMEA3888904, study PRJEB22519) | human gut metagenome | biome: human gut; feature: human-associated habitat; material: faeces | place: Denmark | collected 2009
AATATCTCGGCGGCACCAACGGCGAATTCATTCTGAAAAAGTAAACATAGTTAAAAGCGGTCACCGAAGGCGGCCGCTTTTTGTCAACGGAAAGGGAGATTATATGAAAGTTCTTATCATCAACGGCAGCCCGAGAGCGAACGGTAACACTTCCGTCGCCGTGCGTGAAGTCGAGAATGTTCTCAAAGCGGAGGGCATTGAGGTCAAGACCGTGCAGATAGGCGGTAGGGATATTCGCGGCTGCATAGCCTGCGGCAGATGCTCAGAGCTCGGCAAATGTGCGATAGACGATACCGTCAACGAGCTCGCGGGCGAATTCGAGAGCGCGGACGGTCTTATCGTCGCAAGCCCCGTTTATTATGCGTCGGCGAATGCTACGCTCATTGCCTGCCTCGACAGGCTCTTCTACAGCACTCCTTTTGATAAGACGATGAAGGTCGGCGCAAGCATCGTCTGCGCCAGAAGAGGCGGCTGCTCGGCGACATTTGACGAGCTGAATAAATACTTCACTATTAGCAATACGCCGATAGCCTCGAGCCAATATTGGAACAGCATCCACGGCAGAGTCAAGGGCGAGGCGGAGCTTGACGAGGAGGGCAAGCAGACTATGCGAACTCTCGCAAGAAATATGACGTTCCTGATGAAGAGCATTGCTCTCGGTAGTGAGAAATACGGCCTGCCTGAAAAGGAACCGCGCGTCGCAACGAATTTCATCGGCTGAGCAAGCACCCAAAGCTGTTAGACTGTCTAACGTTTAACACATAAACGATTTAAAACTATAAGCGGGAGAGGCCTAACTCTCCCGCTTTTGCTGCTTTATCGGCCTATACGACGCATTCAGAATTCTCCGGATGAAAAAATTTTCAAATTATTTCAAAAGATATGCACTAACATGTTGAAATTTAGCAATGTTTGTGATAACATATGGTGTAAGAGCTAAAATATTACAATGAAAGAAAATGATATTAATGTTATCGCTGTATCTTAACACGATCGGCACGGAAGTTGAAAGAAAACGATTTGAGGATGTTTATTATCAACACAGGAAGCAGATGATCTTTGTCGCGAATGCCGTTGTGCATAATATGGATGACGCCGAAGACGTCGTCCAGGATGTCTTTTTTACGATCGCGTCGTCGCATATGGATATCCTAACCAAGATCGAGGACCCGACGGATCTGAAAAAATATATGCTCAAGGCGACCAAAAACAAGGCGATCAGCACGCTCCGACGGCAAAAGATACAGAAAGAATGCGAAAATAAGTTTATTGATTTCAATTTGGAGTTCAATGATTCGGTGTTCGTCGAGAGCGTTTGCGCCAAGGTCGAGTATGACGAGCTGCTCGACGCGATTCGCTCGCTCGACGACAAATATCGTGAGGTGCTTTATTATAAAATCGTGCTCGATCTGTCGGTCGAGCAAATTGCGAGGACGGTCGATCGTACCGAGAGCACGGTTTGTAAGCAGATATACAGGGGCAAAAAAATGCTTGCGGAGATGTTAAAGAGAGGAGAAATGGCAGAATGTCTATGACGAGAAGCGAATTCAATATGGCGTTCAGCACGGTGATAGCGGAGGAGTTTGCGGATGTTCCCGATGAATCCGAGATCGAGGTCGAGTTCAGCGATGAATTCAACAGGAAGATGCAGGAGCTTATCGACAGCATAGGAGCGAACAACGGTCTGAAGCCGAAGAACGACCGTAAATCGCGCCTGAATATCAAAGGGCTCATTGCGCTGGCGGCGACCTTGGCGCTCCTGCTTGCGGGACTGGTGAGCGTCGATGCCACAGGGGATTCGATAGCGAATTTCATTGTCAAGACCTATGAGGACTTCAAAGAGATTCTGTTCGCGGGAGACGGCGCGGCAGAAATAGACCACGTTTATGCGTTCACGGAAGTGCCCGAAGGGTTTACGGAAACGGAACGGGTGTTGAATGACGATATGAGCTTCGTGCGCTATGAGAATAGCGAGACGGGCGCTGTTATTGAGCTGTCGCAGACCGTTGCTGATGACGCGGCTTCTGCATTAGATATCCAAAATGGCATAGTAAAAGAATTAAACATTGACGGTGAGAATATAAAAGTCTATTGCACCAAATCCGACGAAATATTTGTTGCATTTTGGATTGAAGATAAATATAGAATGAAACTGGTATATTCCGGAAGTAATAATCGTGATAATTTATTGGATATGGTTAGTGCATTGGAGTAAAACCTATTTTAACACCAGAATAAGATGCGGCCGCCACTTTTGGAACGGTCGCTTTCTGCTATCAAAAAATTTTTTGATTTTTTGTCCCATTTTTGTTGGTTAAAGCGTTGTAGGTGCTAAATGGGGGAGAAGAGGTGAAAAAATGCGGAAAAATATCATTAAAAGAGTTGTTTGCGTTGCTGTTGCTTTTGTGATGGCAATGTCGACTTTCTCGGCTTTTGCTGCAGCACAGATGGTCGAACCGTATTTTAATAATGTGGTAGAGGTTTCTAACATGGCTTCAATTTCTTCTGCTGGCAAACTGACTATCACAAACAGCTGTGCAGCAGATAGAAACGTTTTCAGCAAGGCAATTATAACTACTTATGTTGAAAAAAAGGTTCTCGGTTTGTTCTGGAGCAGAGTGGATATCGGTCAGAACAATAATAAGTGGATCGACGTGATATATGAAAATGTTTATACCGGATTCCACTATTTCCAGCTTTCAGACAAAGGCACATACAGAGTGACGACCGAGTTTGTCGTGTTTGGTTCCGGCGGCCCCGCCGATACCATCACAAGAACTGCAACCACCCAGTACAAATAACCCGTAATCACTAATCAATAAGGCACTTTTTGAAGCTCCCCCCATGCTCAAAAAGTGCCTTTTGTTTTTAAATGATCGCCGGATAAGCTGTCGATTAGACTTTGACCCTGAATATGCGGCCTGCTTTGACGACAGCCTCCCCGATGCAATTGCCGAGCGGTTGTAAATTACCCTTCAATTTACTTATAAAATCGAGACAAGAATGCTACAATAAAAAAATAAGCAAACGCAAGACAAAAGATGCGTGAAATTGTTGACTCCAATGTCGATAAAGTAAAAATGTGATCGACACATTAAGGCTCCCGTAAGTGTTTCATACGGCGGGTTTTACGATTTGAATGTTAAAAGAGTCGGTGAAGCACAATGAAAATAGTTTGTTTTCATAATCCAAATGAGGAAAACGGATACTTAAGTAATTGGTATCCCAGTGAATTTACCGTGAACGATGTAGACTTTTCCTCAATGGAGCAATATATGATGTATAAAAAAGCTGTGTGCTTCGGAGACAAGGACACGGCAGTTAAAATACTTGCGACTGATGATGTTGCCGAGATAAAAGCTCTTGGCAGGCTTGTCGCAAATTATAACGAGAGCTATTGGAACGGCGTTCGTCAAATAATTGTTTTTGAGGGATTGATCGCGAAATTCTCTCAGAATGAGGACTTGAAATCGCAGCTAAAGGCAACGGAAGATTGTATCTTGGCTGAATGTGCGGTCAAGGACAGAATATGGGGCATAGGGTTGTCAATGAATGATCCTGATAGACTTGAAAGGGACAAGTGGATTGGACAAAATCTACTTGGCTATGCCTTGATGATGGTGCGTGAACGGTTGTAATTATCCTTCCTTTGCGGACGATGTGAGGCAATTAAAAACTTCTAATGATAATAACCACGGCGCGGGTTTGCTCCCGTCCGTGGTTATTGTTTTTCTGTTGCCGAGCTGTAAGAAATAAAGCCGAAAATGAGACGATTTTTTATCTCCCGAAAACGGTCGTCATAACCTGTAATGACAACATGTCGTCATATATGACAACTCGACAGACTAAATGCTATTCTGCGTTTTCCATACAGAGCACAAAAAGACATTCCGGCGGATTTTCAACAGTCCATTGTAACCGCCCTTCAACTTTTATATTCAACTGTATTAAACGGCAAAAACGATCTTATGACCGACCCAAAGCGAGAACGTATTCAGAAGCAAGCATTCCCTGAATAATCAACCAGATAATTGCAGAATACAAACGGAGCATTCATCGGAATAACTCGCAGAATATGAATGTTTCAATTGCCCATAGCGAATAGTTATCTCGGAATTTGTGAACCGTTCACACCGCATGTGCTTCGGCATACATATTGCTCTATGCTCCAATGGATCGGGGTGGATATCAAGACAGCGCAGGAGCTGATGGGCCATAATGACTACGAAGTAACGGCAAATATCTATACCCACGGCAGCTCGGCCGCAAAGGAAACCGCCGCTGTAATGCAGAATGAATTCATCTCAGGATTGCTCGAATAAGCGGTATGCCAAAAGCGGGAGAGGTCGGCCTCTCCCGCTTTGGTGCAATGGTTTATTTTAACTCCTCATTATTTGATTATCCATTCAAGAGCATAGGGTATGACCATATTTGAGCCGAAGAGCTTCTTGAAGAACGCTACGAGCTTCTGGAAGAAGCCTGCTTTTGAAGTGAGCTGCTGCGAAGTGGTTATCTCGTTTCCGTTCGCGTCCTTTACCGCATTGCCGTTCATGTCAACGACTTTCACGGTTATCGTCGCCGAGCCTTTGGAGACGGATTTCACGCCGCAGGTCATGCCGTCGGCGGAGGGGCTAAGCTCGAAGCCGCTGCCGTCTATGCTCCAAACCACCCTTGCGCCCTCAGGTAGATCTGTCACGTTCGCATGAAGATTCAACGTGAATCCGTAGCTGACCGTTGAGGTGGAGGGCGTGTTGATCGAGATCTTCGTCTTTATCGGCTCAAACACCGCCGTGAATGTCAAATCCTGAGCGGGCATGGTCTCGGGCACTTCAGGCGACCATCCGATGAAGTCATAGCCCTCAAGTGCCGGGTCGGCGGGCTTGGTTATTTTGCTGCCCTCAGCTACGATCAATTCCGTTTCATTGCCGTCAACAGTCCAAACCAGCCTGAATTTTCTCGGTACGACGGTGACGGCTATCTGAATCGACACGCCCTCATAGGTGAGCGTTATCTCCTGATCGCCGAGCTTTGAGGTGTCGACTTTGCTTGCTGTGATACTCTTTATATCGGTTATTTCTTTCTCCGTGCCGTCGGAATAGACCGCATTTAAGCGCAAGCCGCTGAGATCCGCAACGGGTGAGGAGAGGTAATCGTACTCGACCTTTGCTGGGGGTGAGATAAGCTCCAGCCGCTCAACGCCGTATTCCGGCTCGACAGGCTCTTGGACGCTGCCGTCGCCGAACTTGCCGACTATTATCACATTCAGCTCGCCGGAATTGCGGGGGATATATCTGAATTTCACCTCGCCGCTGTCGGCTCTGAGCTGGGCGACATACTCGAGCGAGGAGAGGTCGGTGCCGCTCGAGAAGGCATAGAGCATATAAAGCTCGCCGGGCACGGCATTCTGAGCCGTGGCGGTATAAACGGTGCTTTGAGCCGCCGGGGCGGCAGGCGCTCTCATCGCCTTGGCATTCGCCGCCGGAGCGGAGCTGCCGTAATGAATCGTTGCGCTTGTCAGACTACCACTATAATCATAAATGCTTATTTTTTCCCATTGCTCCTGCGTACCGGAATAATATACATCTTTTAGGCTGCTGCAACGCAAAAACGCATCGTTGCCGATGCTTGTAATGCAGTTCGGGATGGTTATACTCGTGAGGCTGCTGCAACCGCTAAATGTACTACTGTCGATGCTTGTAACTCCATCGGGGATGGTTACACTTGTGAGGCTGCTGCAATCTTCAAACGCAGACCAACCGATGCTTGTAACGCTGTCGGGGATGGCTACACTCGTGAGGCTGCTGCAACCGGAAAACGCACAATTGCCGATGCTTGTAACGCTGTCGGGAATGGAATATGAAGCATCTGCCTTACCTTCAGGATATCTTATCAATTCGGTCTTGTCTTTGTCGAAAAGAACTCCGTTCATGCTCGAATATGCCGTATTGGCTGTATCAACATTTATCTGATTCAATTTGCTGCAACCGTCAAACGCATAATAATTGCCGATGCTTGTAACGCTGTTGGGGATGAAATATGAAGTATCTGCCTTACCTTCAGGATATATTATCAATTTGGTCTTATCTTTGCTGAAAAGAACTCCGTTCTCACTCGAATATACAGTATTGGCTGTATCAACATTGATTTGAGTCAATTTTTCGCAACCGTTAAACGCCCAATCGTCGATGCTTGTAACGCTGTCGGGGATGGTGATGCTTGTGAGGCTGCTGCAATCTTCAAACGCCCAAATGCCGATGCTTGTGACGCTGTTGCCGATCGTCACGCTTGTGAGTCTGCTGCACCGGCGAAATGCCATTTCGCCGATGCTTGTAACGCTGTCGGGGATGGTTATGCTTGCGAGGTTGTCGCAATCGTAAAACGCACCATTGCCGATGCTTGTAACGCTGTTGGGGATGGTTATACTTGTGAGGCTGCTGCAATTAAACGCACCGATGCCGATGCTTGTAACGCTGTCGGGGATGGAATATGAAGTATCCGCCTTACCTGCAGGATATCTTATCAATTCGTTTTTATTTTTGTTGAAAAGAACTCCGTTCACGCTCGAATATACCGTATTGGCTTTATCAACATTGATTTGAGTCAATTTTTCGCAATCACCAAACACCTCATCGCCGATGCTTGTAACGCTGTCAGGGATGGTTATGCTCGTGAGGCTGCTGCAATAGCAAAACGCCATAGTGCCGATGCTTGTATCGCTGTTCGGAATGGTTATGCTTGCGAGGCTGCTGCAATTCATAAACGCAATTTCGCCGATGCTTGTAACGCTGTTCGGGATGGTTATGCTTGTAAGGCCGCTGCAATTGTAAAACGCACCGCTGCCGATGCTTGTTACGCCATTACCGATCGTCACGCTTGTGAGTCTGCTGCAATCTACAAATGCATTATCGCCGATGCTTGTGACCGGCTTTCCCTCAATTTTTGACGGCAAAACGATGTCGCCGCTCAGCGAAGTATCACAATCCGTTATCGTTACCTTGCCGTTTTCTATCTCATAGGTCAGCTTGTCGAGTATCCCGGGCGTGGGGGTAGGGTCGGTATCTCCGCCCGGGTTCGGGTCGGGATCCGTGCCGCCGCCCGTGCCGGCGACATTGAGCTTGACTTTCAGCTCTTTTTCCGCATTCATCACCGTAAAGCTGACCGAGTACTCGGAATTGTCTTTTGAAGCAGTCGCAGTATGCTTGCCGTTGGCATAGTAAGCCTTGGCAACGCCTTTGTCGTCTGTCACCGCAACTTTTCCTCCCACCTTAACAGGCTTACCGTTCTCAAATTTGTAAAGTGCGCCGTCGCCTATATTCACCGAAGCACCCTCTAATGCCTTGCCGTCTTTGCCAACGACGGTGAAAGTGACGCAATAAAGTATATTCGGGCAGGTTTTGCCAAACTCAAGCTTGCCGGTGCTTGCCGAATAGTAAAATTTTGCCACAGTCCATTCGTTCGACGGAACCAGCGTGCTGCTTTTTTTCTTTCCGAAAAACCTGCCTGTTAAGCTAACCGTGCTGAACAGCTTGATGCTGCCGTCAATACAGACATTGCAGGCATGCACCTTGCTCTCGTCCGGCTTCCCGGTAATTTTATCCACCGGATTCAGCGAAAATGGTGTGCCGGACACTTTAATCCCGATTTCCGGATTAATAGCAACTTCCATGACTTTGATGAGCGAAACACTTGGTGATACTTTTAGTGAAAGTGAGACGCTGAGCTCCGATTTAAGAGTTGGGATCAACTCTATCTTAGGCTTGCTGGATAAGTTTTTAAAGCCACTGTCTTTGTCAAATCTGAAGCCAATTTTAAATGATAATTTTGCAAGGTCAAGAGAAATACTGCCCGAAGCAGAAAAGACAAGCCTGAATCCGACTCCGCAGGTTATCCCGCACGGGGTGACGAATGTTATTGAGCCGAGATAAAACTCCTTTGAGAGTGTACCTGTTACCGAGCCGGTACCTTTTGCATTAAACTCAAAAACCGTTTCAAAAAAATAGTAGCTGGAATATGAATTCCAAAAGTCCCATTTCCATTTCCAATTTGCATCGTAATAGGCCTTAAGAGAATATGAAGCGCTTACTTTTATTTCAAACTTAAACTCTATTGTTGCTGTGCCTGGATTGATTCCGCTGCCGTCGCCCATATAGCCGAATTTCTTATTGATTTTCCATACAGGGCAGTCAATTTTGCTGGAAATGTCCGTATTCACTTTTCGGGCTTTGGCAGGAGACTGCTGCTCTTCATCGAATTTCTCCATGCCCTCATAGACTATACCTTCCTCAACGCCGGTCATGTCAACCGACATCTTGTCCCCGTCGCCGTCGAACTCATTGTCAATTTTAAGAAAGCTGAAAAGCTCATCAATCGTCGCGTCCGCATCCGAGCCGATAACCGCCGTATTACCTTGGATTTTGACAGACGAAATCTTGATAACAATACTGTTTTGCTCGCCATCGGTGTATGAAATAACATCACCGACCTTCAAAGAATCAAACTGCGAATCAATATTATTGAATGTATAAACATCATTCTCGGATGAAGCAAGAATATTCTTCACGCCATCGGTGGTTATCTCAATGCCTTCATCGGCAACGACGGCAAAGTTATTTGTTTTGCTCTCGTCGAGATTGAGAACAACATTATCGGGAAAATCGTCTACAGTCTTGCTCTTGGCATCAATAAAATTGTGCGTATGCTCTATGTACCTGTACTCCTCACACAACGCAGCCTTTTGACTGTCAATGAGAAACACTCTCAGCAAATAATACTCCGGCACCTCTGAGACATTAAGCTCCACATCTACGATGTCCGCATCTTTCTCCGCATCGCAAAAACCGGAGCCTATCATCCTGCCGGTATCGTCATCATAGACCGCCACAACCACCGTACAGGATTCCTCGTTGTTAATCTGGACATTAACTATGTTTCCGGCGATTTCAACATCAATTATACCGTAATCGCCACTCTGCTGCGCCGTCTGCTCTGATGCCGCCTTCGCAAGTACTTTGCCAACGGCGTTTGTTGATTCCAGTCTGAGGCCATCCTGTTCAATTGAAGCTTCAGATGAATTACTGCGTCCGGCAGCAATTGACGGAATCACCGCTCCGAATACCATTATCATGCAGAGCAGCAATGATAATGCGCTTTTGAATGCTTTTTTCATAGAGAATCCTCCTTTTTACCGCATTGCGGATGTGGCGTTACGCCTTCGTGAATAAAGACACGGCCTTTGCCTAAAAGGTTCAAAAAACTTTAATTTTAGACATGTTTTAAATATAATATCAAATTTTCACTTGCCGGTATAGTCCAAAAAGCAGTGACGAAAAGTACACGCAAGCGATTTAAAAATTCTGCTCCGATCTTACCGCCGCACCTAATCATACATACTTTCAATGATAAAAACCACGACAGGAGATAATTCTCTTGCCGTGGTTTTTTGCTGTGAGGCGGTATGAAGCGCGGCAGAGGATCGGCGACTTCTCTTACACGCCGGAACATCTTAAATGACAGGAGGAGCTAACAGAGCGTAAGAAAAATGTGTAAAGAGGCGGTGATCGATTGAAGCCACCGTAACGGCAATGTCGGGCTCTGTGGGGTTCGGTTAAACGACCCTGCGGAGCCGCGACGGCTGAGCGACTGACTATGGACGTGCTTTTAAGTGGTTAGTCTGTAACCTTCTGTAATTTATGGTTAGTGCCCGATAAGCCTTTGATTCGACTTTTGCTGTTCAGAAACTTTTATGCGCTCGGTAATCTTACATACTTTCTTTGCCGGGACAAAACGGCAATATTCACCCGCTTGTCGCTCCAAGGCAGAAAACGCGGAGCAAATCTTACATACTTTTTGCGAGTCGAAAAAGAAAGGAGGCTTATCACCGTCCATAATGCCCACAAAGGCCTGTGATTTTAGCCGTTCGGAAACCGTCCGACGGCGGAAGATAATATCGACTTACGGCTTTTACGGTATTGAATTAATCCTAAATGAAAAATTTAAAATTTTTAACGAAAGGAATGATGATTATGTCAACCGGTAAGGTTGGTACACCCACAAGCACTGTTTTCAGAATCAAAAAGCCCAATAAGATCCCCTGCGACTGCGCTCGTTGCCGTCACAGCGAGAACCGCAACGGCAGCATACTTCACTGTATGTATTTCGGTCTGTATCCGCCGAAAAGGACCAAATGCGAAAGGTATTGGCCCACTAAACCGCCGAAGGTCAAGGGCAAGAAAAACAAGCGGAATCAAAAGAAAAACAACAACAAAAAATCAAAGAAAAGGAGTTGATCTTATGCTGTATAAAGAAATGCTGCTCATAGGAGAGGATTACGATTATTTCATTGAAATGGACCCCGCCGGCAACGGGATACGGTTTATGAGGGTCGGCGATGACGACATACGGAAATGGGTGGCGGCGATAATCGACACCGGTGACGGCTTTACGCTTGCAATGCTCTCGGAGCAAGGCGTAGTTATGAAAAAGCTGGATCCTAAGGGGCTGTGCCGCGTGAAAGCCAATTACAGAGAATTATTGCTGACGGGCTTTACCGGCGGTCAAACGATCTACGATCACGTATTCATAATCAATTACACAGGCAAAGACAGCGAAGGCGTGACTATCAGCTATTGCGATGATGATACGATCTACACAATTGCGATCTGTGAAACGGAACAAAACCGACTGAGGTTTCGCTGTGCGTAGTTAAATGACCCTTTCTTTATTTTCCTTCTTTATTGCTTATGCGGTGAATCCCGATCAACATTCGGGGTTTGCCGCAAGGCAGCGTGCAGAGACTATCCGTAACAACTAAACAACATTAAGATAGATATTATATATGCATTAGTTTGCATTCTTTATTGCATTATTGTTTGCATTTAATGCTTTAATTTGCCTACTGCATATGTTTGCCTAAGTAAGGATAGTTATTTGCCTGTGACTGCCTTTGGCTGCCTTCAAGGATATTGCAGCTTTGATGCTAAAGTCTGCCGCTGCCTGTCTAAGCCTGCGTGTGCCTGCCTTCGCATTGCCTCTTCGGCGGTTTTGGAGACTTAGTTGCAGATGTTGCCTAAGTTTGCTTCGGAAGTTTTGTTTCATAGCTTGCCTAACCATGGTCAATTGTTGCGAGGATATGGCATTGAAATGCATAACAAAGTGTATTGACCGTTTTGCCTGCAATATGCCTTTATTGATGCCTTGACTATGCATTTAACCGATTGCTGCAAAAATTAAAACCAAATCTTACATACTTTCAGTGACGGACAGGATAAATCCGCAAAAACATGAATTCACGGGAGGTGAAAACAAATGCGATGGCCGTAGATACGACAGCGATAATCGCTAATGACCCGGTTTGACAGACCTTATCATATTATCTCAAGCGACATAATTGCAAATCACTTCAAAAATTCGAAACCAATCTTACATACTTTCAGCGACGGGGCGAAAAGCGGTTTTGTATCGACATCGACCCGTGACTCTATCGTCCTTGGAGAGGGACGTTAAAAACTACTATTTTAATTTGAAAGGTGACAATAAAATGAAAGATTTTTTATCAATCACAGTCGATGATGAGCTCGATTTTAGCTCGGCATCTGAGAGGAAGGATAAATTCATCCTTCTCAATGAAGGGTATTATTCATTCAGAGTTTTGGGAGTTAACATGGATAGATATCAAGGCTCTGAAAACTCCAAATCGTGCCCCGTAGCTAAACTGCTGCTTTCGATAGAGAACGACAAAGGAAATGTAGTGCTCAATCACTTCTTTTTCCTGAACAATTCATCTACACAGCAGATAGCCGACTTTTTTGAGTCAATCGGCCAGTCGCTTACAGGCCGTTGCAATCCTGATTGGGATGCAACCGTCGGTCTCAGCGGAGGCTGCTATCTGACTCAAAAAGAGCTTACATACAGGACAATTAACAAAGTCAAGCGCTTTGTTCCTGCAAGTAAGCCGAATTCTGAAAGAAAGGAGGAGCCGTGGTATGTATAATTCGATTAGAATAAATGATGCGGATGAGCTTATGCCCCCGCCGTTCATTCTGAGCGCTAAGAAAGCTGCCGAATTAACCGGTCTCTGTTATGCGACGGTCATAAGGCACTGTAAGGACGGCACGATCAACGCATTCAAAAACGGCCGTGAATGGTGTATTTACGGTGACGATCTTGCCGCAATGATGGGTGTCGGCCGTGCCAAGCCCGAACGCAAGACGGTAACGGAATGCTGCCGTGAAACCGTTATCAGCCATACCGTTTTTCAGCACATTGAACGGAAAGTCAATAAGTAATCTGCGGTAAAAACCGCGAATCGGCCACTTCTGCATCATTGAATATTTGCGGCATACTCAACAATAATAAAATCAGAAGGTAAAATTTAGTGGCGTCCGCCGCTCTCGATATGACAGAAGAATTACCTGCTTTAAGCGTAGAAAAATAACGGAGGCGACAAATGATTCAAAAAACAAAACAGAATACTTTTGAGCAGCTGTGGCTTTCGTATTATAATGACACGCTGTATGAGAAGGGATTCATAACCGAGGATGAGAGGAATAAAATGCGCCTTAAAATAAAGGAGTACACCTCAAAGAAAGCCACATAGAAATCGAAAAGGAGAAGGCGATCGATCAAAAATTCCGCATTAATCATTACATCCGTCGTTTTGCATTCTGCTCATTCGGCGGAGAGATGTTTGGAGTTTATGCTTGAAAGAGCTGCCGCTTTTATTGCGGCAGCTCATTTCCGTAACGGCAAAACGCAGATGTAAAAAATGGTAATCATGCGCTTTGACTTGATTAAATTCCGAGTTGACGTATAATATAGGTGACTTGTTTTTAACGATTCGGATCGTCAATCTACCGTGAAAGGAGGAAGTGGTTTGGATATACATGAGGTTCGCCAAATGCTGCGGACAAAGTCGATTTATGATATCCCGCTGAGGGTAACATATTATGCCCGAGTTTCTTCGGAGACGGATGAACAGCTTAATTCTCTGGATAACCAAGTGAGCTATTATGAGGAGTTTATCAAAAGAAACGCAAAATGGTCTTTTGTTGCAGGGTATGTTGACGAAGGCATCTCCGGCATCTCCACAAAGCACCGTGAGAATTTCAACCGAATGATAGACGATGCGGCAGACGACAATTTTGACCTTGTGATCACGAAAGAGATTTCTCGTTTCGCCAGAAATACCCTTGACTCGATACAATACACGAGGCAGCTTTTATCGTGCGGAGTGGGCGTGTTCTTTCAGAATGACAACATCAACACATTTGATGAGGATTCCGAGCTGAGACTCTCCATAATGTCGTCAATCGCGCAGGATGAATTGAGAAAGCTGTCAAGCCGTGTCAAGTTCGGTCAACAGCAAGCTATTAAAAACGGCGTTGTTATAGGCAACAGCCGGATTTTCGGGTATCGGAAGAAGGATAAAAGGCTTGTTATTGACGAGGAGCAAGCCGTTATGGTGCGCGAATTGTTTGAATTATACGCCACGGGCAAATACTCAATGAAGCAGATCGAGAATGTCTTTTGGGAGAAGGGTTACCGCAATAACAACGGCAAAAAGATATCGCACACCACAATGTCAAACTTGATCTCAAACCCGAAATATAAGGGATACTATGTCGGGAACAAGGTCAAAGTGGTCGATATGTTTACAAAGAAGCAAAAGTTCCTGCCCCCGGAGGAGTGGGTCATGTTTAAGGATGAAACGGGGGAGATAGTGCCCGCTATCGTTTCTGAGGAGCTTTGGGATCAGGCAAACTTCATCTTAAAACGTCGCAGCGATGATGTGAAAAATCGCAAGAACATCTGCAACCACGCAAATCTGCTGACAGGCAAGCTGTTTTGCACCTGCTGCGGAGCTCCGTATTATCGCCGTGCATCCGCTGACAGGCAGGGTCGGAAGGACAGCAGCTGGGTTTGCTCGAGCAAGAAAAATAACGGCAGCGATTCATGCGAGTCGTTTGTGATTTATGAGAGCGAGATCGCGTCGGTTCTTTTTGAAGTGTTTCGCGATAATTACAGCGATTCAGAAAAAATGATCGGCGAATATGAGCAGATGTATAATTCGCTGAGAGATGACGGCGGTCTGCAAAGGCGGATCGAATCGCAAGAAGCCAAAATCGCATCGTCACAAAAGAAAAAACAGAAGCTGCTCGAGCTTGTTACCGAGGGCAATATTTCGGATACGGATTTCAGAGATATGGCCGCTCAATGCAACAAGGATATCGAGGCCGCCGAGCAGGAGCTTTCGGAGCTTAGAAGCCGCAGGGATTCAAGCGATGAATTCAAGCGCCATATGGATGAGATACGAGCCGCAATGAGAGCGGCAGAGCGAAATATAGCCGACGGCGTGGTGACAAAAGAGTTTATCGACACCTTTGTTGACAAAATTCTTATCACGCCGATCGAGAAGAATAAAATGAGACTGGATGTCAGGATTTTTACGGGTGAGAACAGCGAAAAATACCTGAATCGCCTTAAAAACAGGGCAAATTCATTTGTTCCTACGGGTCAAATGCCTAAGAAGATGATCGAGGCTTATGAAAACGGTATAAAATAAGTAAAGCTACAGCTTTGCGGCAGGGGGTCGGGCATTGGCTCGGCTCCCGTTCTTTACACAAAAATAAGCCTCCCGAGCGATACGGGAGGCTTGAATTATGCTTAATTTTCGGTGAATTCGTTTTTGATGCTGAGGCCTGCGAGGGCTTCTTCTCTCGAGATTTTGCCGATATTGCAGTCGGTCATGAGCTGCACGTCTTTATCCTTCAGCCTATAGAAGTACCAGATCGCGCCGGCGATGACAAGGCCGATAACGGGCAGCATCGTGTAGATGAACCAAAGGCCGTTGAGGGTGTATTCGGACTGAATAACGGGGTTCGCCTGAAGCTCCTGGAAGCTCTCCGCTTTGACGGTGCTCCACTTGAAGAAGCTCAGGAGCGTCAGCGGCAGGGCGGAGGAGACGGCGGCGGTGAGCTTCACCATGAAGGTCTGGATCGCAAAGGTGATGCCCTTTGCGTCGATGCCGGTCTTGAATTTGCCGTATTCGGCGCAGTCGGGGGTGAACATAAAGAGCATAACGCCCGAGATGCCGCCGGGGATATTTTTGAGCACGGTGAGGATCGCAAAGATGATTATGTTATTGTAGCCGACAAGCCAGGTGATAAGGCCGAGCAGAGCCGACGCGGCGGTGCAGGCGAGGTATATCTTCATCTTGTCGAAGCGCTTGATGAATTTCGGCACGAGCACGGAGAATATCAGCATGGGCACGACCGAAAGGGCGCCGACAAAGAGGCTGAAATTCTCATCGTGGAAGAGATAATAGGATACGAAGAGATTGAGGCTTGCCGAAACATTCAGGGCGCTGAAGAAGAAGAAGCCGATATAGTAGATAAGCAGATACTTGTTTGAGAACAGGTACTTGAACATGCTCCTGACGGTGAAATTCTCGTCGTTCTCGCCGCTGTAGCGCTCCTTGCCCTTGAAGCAGATGGGAGCCATCGTTGCGAGGGCGATAACGGAGCAGACTATTGCGACCACTTTATAGGAGAGGCCGAACTGCTGGTTGACGAAGATAGTGCCGACGACGGTCGCAAGCGCAGTGCCGACGCCCGCCCAAATGCTCTTGTAGGACATCAGCGAGGTCCTCTCGTCGAGCCTGTTGCTCATTGCGGTGACATAGCCGAAAATGGGCACGTCGCAAAGGGTGTATGCCGTATCCCAAAGGACATAGGCTATCGCGAACCATGCGAGCTGGAGTATTTCGTTGGAGCCGTTATTCTTCGGTATAAAGAAGAGCAAAACGGTGGTGATGGGTATCGCGAGCAGGGATATACGCAGCCAGGGTATGAATTTTTGACCGTTTTTGAAATGAACCTTGTCAAATATGCAGCCGAATATCGCGTCGTTCACGGCATCCCAGATCTTGACCGCCAGCATGACCGCTGCGGATTTGGCGGGGTCAACGCCCTGGAAGAGCAGGAATGTTACAAGATAAGTGCTTACAAGGGCATAGATGACGTTCTGACCGCAGAAATAGAGGTAATAATTCATCCTCTCCTGCTTTGAAGTTACCCATTCGGGATTTGCATTTTTTAATGTCTTACTCAATCTCTTACCTCCGAATTGACCGGCGAAACGCCGGAAAGATATATAATAATTATACAATAATCCGGCGGCTTTTTCAATTGACCGTATTTATAAAAAACCGAGCCGATATCTGTGCAACACGGCAATTTGCCGTGAGGAATTCATTCCATATCCTTAAGATGTGAAATATCGTTTGAATACATGACCTCGGGCAGTCTGTTCTCACGAAGCCTGATATGCGTTACGGAGCAGTTCAGCGCGCTCCAGCGTATCGTTGCGGGCAGCCCAAGCCCAAGCGCGGCTCTGATGAGGTATCCGAAGAAATCGTGGTGGCTTGCGGCTATCACTCGGCAGCCGTCGCCACCCATATCAAGTATCTTTTTTATCGCCGATTCGGCTCTTGCGGTCATCTGCTCGGGGGATTCGGGGTCGGGCAGGAATACATCCTCGTCGGGCGTGACGGCCTCGGGCACGAGCAGCTTTACTTTCTCACGGGGCGTGCCCCGCACGAGGGTCTCCGCCTCCATAAGCTCGGGCAGCATTATTATCGGCTTGCCGAGCTTCCTTGCGGTCGGCTGCATGGTCTGCGCCGTGCGTATGAGGGTGCTCGAGAATATCATGTCAATGTCGCCCGGTTCAAATCTCTCGGCCAGAGCCTGCGCCTGTTTCTTGCCCAACTCGCTCAGAGGGGCGTCGTCTATAGTGAATTCCGGCATATATTCATCGCCCGAATTCTCGCGGGATTGGGCGTGGCGGATAAGGTAAATATCGGCGTTAACGGTCTTCATTGTCTGCCTCCGTTCGGTTTTGAACTATATAATGTATTATAGCAAACCGTTTGGCAAAATTCAACCGTCGCTTCAGCACCAAAAAGCGCTGAACTTTTTTCGCAAAAGCCCTTGAAAAGCCGCTCGATTTATGTTAATATAAGCAATAATAAGTCAAAAACGCTATGAGCGGGCTCAAGTAGCCGTGCAAAAGGATTCTCAGAGAGCCGTCGGTCGGTGCAAGGCGGCAGTCGTTGCATGAGTGAATTACTCCCCGCCAGTTGCGCTCCGAACGCCCTCGGGTCATTAAGAGTCGCCGGGTAAGACCCGTTACAGTCTTAAAGTGAGATTGTCACTTGTCAAGGCTTCTGCCGTGAGGCAGAGGTAAATTGAGGTGGTACCGCGGTATATCCGCCCTCTGAAAGCATTAAGCTCGGAGGGCGCTTTTTTATTGTCTCTCCGACAAAGAAAGGAAGCAGAAAAAATGCCTATCACCGACATTCTGACTAAAAATGCGGACTTTTATCCAAACGACGTGAGCCTCGTGGAGATAAATCCGAAGCTCGAGGATAACAGAAACATGACCTGGCGTGAATTCGCCCTCACCCAGTCCACCGCAGCGGAGACTTACAGGAAAGAGATCACCTGGGGCGAGTTTCAAAAGAAATCAAACCGCTTTGCAAACCTTCTCCTCTCGAGAGGGATAAAGAAAGGCGATAAGGTAGCAATACTGCTGATGAATTGCCTTGAGTGGCTGCCCATCTATTTCGGCATCCTGCGCGCGGGCGCGGTCGCCGTGCCGCTGAATTTCCGCTACACCGCCGATGAAATAGCCTATTGCCTTAATAAATCCGACTCCGAATATATCGTTTTCGGCCCCGAATTCGTCGGCAGAGTTGAGGAGATATGCCACAAGGTCAAGCGTATCAAGATGTGGATATATGCGGGCGAGGATTGCCCCGCCTACGCCGAGAGCTATGACAAGCTCGTAACGTATTGCAGCTCAAAGGCGCCGAAGGTCGAGCTGACCGACGACGATTACGCCGCAATTTATTTCTCGTCGGGTACTACAGGCTTCCCGAAGGCGATACTTCATTCGCACCGTGCGCTCATGCACGCCGCCAAGACCGAGCAGGCGCACCACGGGCAGACCAAGGACGACGTTTTTCTCTGCATACCGCCGCTCTATCACACGGGCGCCAAGATGCATTGGTTCGGCAGCTTCCTTGTCGGCGGCAAGGCCGTGCTCCTTAAAGGCACGGATCCCAAATGGATAATCAACACCGTTTCCGAGGAGCAGTGCACGATAGTCTGGCTGCTCGTGCCGTGGGCGCAGGATATCCTTGACGCTATCGACTCGGGCGAGATAGACCTTAAAGATTATAAGCTCGACCAATGGAGACTGATGCATATCGGCGCTCAGCCCGTGCCGCCGAGCCTTATCAAGCGCTGGAAGAGCATATTCCCGCACCATTTGTATGACACCAACTACGGCCTGAGCGAATCCATAGGCCCCGGCTGCGTCCACCTCGGAGTTGAGAATATCGACAAGGTCGGCGCTATCGGCAAGGCGGGCTATGGCTGGCAGACCATGATAGTCGATGAGCACAGGCAGCCCGTTGGCAAAAACGAGGTCGGCGAGCTTGCCGTTAAGGGCGACGGCGTGATGCTTTGCTATTATAATGATGAGGAGGCCACAAAAGAGGTCCTTGAGGACGGCTGGCTCTTCACGGGCGACATGGCTATCGAGGACGACGACGGCTTCATTTATCTTGTTGACAGGAAGAAGGACGTCATCATCTCGGGCGGCGAGAATATTTACCCCGTTCAGATAGAGAATTTCCTGCGCCGCAACGATGCGATAAGCGACGTGGCGGTCATAGGTCTGCCCGACCGCAGGCTCGGCGAGATTTCCGCGGCGATAATTCAGGTCAAGGATGGCGCGAGCCTCACAGAGGAGGAGGTCAACGACTTCTGCCTCGACCTGCCGAGATACAAGCGCCCGAGGAAGATAATCTTTGCCGATGTGCCGAGAAACCCGACGGGCAAGATAGAGAAGCCGCTGCTGCGTAAGAGATATTGCGCCGACGGCCTTGTAGCCAAAGAGAACGAGATCAAGGAAGGATGATATATATGAAAAAGCTGATGCTCGGCAACGCTGCCGTAGCGAGGGGAGCCTATGAGGCGGGCGTTAGAGTCGTTTCGTCTTACCCCGGCACCCCGAGCACCGAGATAACCGAGAGCATGGTTCAATATGAGGACGTCTATGTTGAGTGGGCGCCCAATGAGAAGGTAGCCGCCGAGACCGCGATAGGTGCTTCCATAGCGGGCGGCAGGGCGATGAGCTGCATGAAGCACGTCGGCCTCAACGTCATGGCCGACCCCGTCTTTACCGTCAGCTATATCGGCGCTAATGCAGGTCTTGTATTCTGTGTCGCCGACGACCCCGGAATGCATTCGTCTCAGAATGAGCAGGACTCCCGCCACTATGCAAAGGCGGCGAAGATACCGATGCTCGAGCCTTCGGATTCGGGCGAATGCCGTGACTTCACGAAGCTCGCCTTCTCGCTCAGTGAGGAATATGACACGCCAGTATTCATCAGGCTTTCAACGAGAGTTTCGCATTCGCAGAGCCTTGTTGAGCTGCATGAGCCTGAGAATATCGAGCTTAAACCCTATGTTAAGAATATCGCGAAGAATGTTATGATGCCCGCAAACGCCATCGGCCGCCACGTCGTGGTCGAGGAGAGGAGCAGGAAGCTCGCCGAGTTTGCCGAGACATGTGAACTGAATACCGTTGAGGATAACGGCAGCAGGATAGGCGTTATCACCTCGGGCGTCTCTTATGTTTACTCCAAGGAGGCTCTCGGCGATAAGGTCAATTATCTGAAGCTCGGCATGGTTTATCCGCTGCCCGAGAAGCTGATAAAGGATTTCGCCGCCTCGGTCGATACGCTCTATGTTGTCGAGGAGCTTGACGGCTTTATCGAGGAATTCGTCAGATCCCTCGGCATTGAGGTCAGGGGCAAGGATCACTTCACCCTGCTCGGCGAATACAGCCAGAATATGATAGCTAAAGTCGTTCTCGGCGAGGAGACCGCCGCCGCAGAGCCTCTGCCGCTGCCAAAGAGACCTCCCGTCATGTGCGCGGGCTGCCCCCACAGAGGCACGTTCTATGTGCTCTCAAAGCTCGGGCTCACCGTATCGGGCGATATCGGCTGCTATACCCTCGGCGCAGTCGCACCGCTCAAGAGCGTTGATACCACTATCTGCATGGGTGCCTCCGTCAGCGCCGCCCACGGCATGGTCAAGGCGAGAGGCCGCGATTTCTCAAAGCAGCTCGTCTCCGTTATCGGCGATTCGACCTTTATCCATTCGGGCATAACAGGTCTTATCGACATCGTTTACAATAAAGGCAACAATACCGTTATCATCCTCGATAACTCCATCACCGGCATGACAGGCCACCAGGATAACCCCACCACGGGCTTCACAATCCGCAAGGAGCCGACCGTTCAGGTCGATCTTGAGGCTCTCTGCCATTCCGTCGGTGTGCGCAGAGTCAGAGTTGAGGATCCGTTTGACCTCAAGGGCTTTGAAGCCGCCGTCAAGGAGGAGCTTGCTGCGGACGAGCCGTCGGTCATAATCGCTCAGAGGCCCTGCGCCCTGCTCAAGACCGTCAAATACACCGGTCACTGCGCCGTGGACGCCGAGAAATGCCGCAAATGCAAGAAGTGCATGAAGCTCGGCTGCCCCGCGATTTCGGTTGACAACGGCTGCGTTAAGATAGACGAGAATCAGTGCAACGGCTGCGGCCTTTGCGTCGGCGTTTGTCCGTTCGGTGCGATAAGCAAGGAGGATGAATGATATGCAGAATACAAAGAATATAATGATAGTCGGCGTCGGCGGGCAGGGTACTCTGCTTGCCAGCCGAATTCTCGGCAACGCCGTCATCAGCGAGGGCTATGACGTTAAAGTTTCCGAAGTCCACGGTATGAGCCAAAGGGGCGGCAGCGTCGTGACCTATGTCAAATACGGCGACAAGGTCTTTTCTCCCATAATCGACAGGGGAGAGGCCGATATGATCCTCGCCTTTGAGAAGCTCGAAGCCGCAAGGGCGCTGCCCTACCTCAAGGAGGGCGGCACTGTCATACTCAATGACCGCGAGATAGCCCCGATGCCTGTTATCATAGGCGCGGCCGAATACCCCGACGGGCTGGTCGCCGATATTGCCGCAAAGGCAAAGGTGATAGCCATTGACGCTCTCTCGCTCAGCCTCGAAGCAGGCTCCGCAAAGGCGGTCAATGTCGTGCTCATCGGCGTGCTCGCCCGCAGCAGCGATATTTCAAAGGAAGTTTGGATACAGACCATAAAGGACACCGTCCCCGCAAAGTTCCTTGACCTCAACCTTAAGGCGTTTGAGCTCGGATACAATTGCGGCTGCTGATGAGGGAAAAAATATGAGTAAAAAAGAAAGCACAGCCAAAAAAGCGGCGATAATCGGCTACATAACGGCGGCGATATTGCTCTTTGCCGTCGTGCTCGTTATCCCGCAGTCGAGAGCGGTGTTCAAATCCCTCTCGGGCGCTCATCCGTATTTAATGGGCTTTGCAAAATTCGCTTTGCTTGCCACGGCGGGCGAGCTGATAGCGGCTTATATTGCGAATTCCGCGCCGACTGTACCCGTCAAGATAGCTGCCCGCTTCGTCATTTGGGGATTTATCGGCGTTTGGATAACCTTTATGATGAAGGTTTTCTCCGTCGCCGCCGCTCAGATGATGGCGTCGGGGCTGCTCCCGGGCGGGGACAGCAGCTTCCTCAGAGCGCTTTACACCAGCGTGATGATGAATACATCATTCGGCCCGACTTTTATGGCAGTCCACAAGTGCAGCGATAAATGGCTTGAGCTCTGCAGCAAAAAGGCGGATTCGTCGCTGAAAAGCGTTATAGGCTCGATCGACTGGTCGGCTTTCGTCGGCTTCACGCTGCTCAAGACCGTGCCGCTGTTTTGGATACCTGCGCACACCGTCACTTTCATGCTCCCGAGCGAGTATCAGGTGATGATGGCAGCCGCCCTGTCGGTCGCCCTCGGCGTATTCCTCAGTCTCGGCAACAGAAAGAAAAAATCCAAGGAGAAATAAGCATATGTCTGTCAGAACACCGGAAATCGAGACGATGCCCCGCGAGGATATCAAAAAGCTTCAGAGTGAGCGCCTTGTGTGGCAGGTCAAAAGAATGTATGAGAGAGTGGAATGCTTCCGTAACCGTATGGATGAGAAGGGTCTCAAACCCGAGGATATCCATGGCATTGAGGATCTTCCAAAGCTCCCGTTTTCATATAAAAAAGATCTGCGCGATTACTACCCATACGGCCTCTTTGCCGAGCCGATGTCAAATATCAGGCGAGTTCACGCTTCAAGCGGCACTACGGGCAAGAGGATAGTCGTCGGCTACACCGATAACGACCTTGGCATGTGGGCAGAGTGTGTTGCAAGAATGCTCAACGGCATTGGTCTCGGTAAGGACGATATCATTCAGGTGTCGTTCGGTTACGGTCTTTTCACCGGCGGCTTCGGCCTCCATGCCGGCGCCGAGAGGATAGGCGCCACCGTTATCCCGATGTCCTCGGGCAACACGGCGCTCCAGATACAGACTCTCATCGACTTTAAAGCCACCGCTATCTGCTGCACTCCGTCCTATGCGATGTATCTTGCGGAGGAGGCGGAGAGGCTCGGCGTTATCGATCAGCTTTCGCTGAAGGTCGGCATCTTCGGTGCAGAGCCGTGGAGCGAAAATATGCGCCGCGAGATAGAGAATACTCTGCATATAAAGGCTTACGATATCTACGGCCTCTCTGAGATAATGGGCCCGGGCGTTGCCTGCGAATGCGAGTGCCAAAAGGGAATGCACGTCTGGGAGGATAATTTCATTGTTGAGATCATCGACCCCGATACCGGCGAGCAGCTCCCCGACGGCAGCACTGGCGAGCTTGTGTTCACCTCGATCACCAAGGAGGGCTTTCCCGTTATCCGTTACAGGACGAGGGATATCTGCTCGCTCAATTATGAGAAATGCGAGTGCGGTCGCACCCATGTCCGCATGAATAAGCCCAGCGGCAGGAGCGACGATATGCTGATAATCAGGGGCGTCAACGTCTTCCCGTCTCAGATAGAGGGCGTGCTGCTTGAATTCAACAGCGGCGAGATAACCCCGAATTACATTATCACCGTCGACAGGGTCAACAATACCGATACCTTCGACCTCGATGTTGAGATGAGCGAGAGCATGTTCTCCGACGATATCAAGAGCATCAACGTCGTCGAGAAGCGCATCACCGAGAAGCTCCGCTCCGTGCTCGGCCTCGGCGTCAGGGTTCACCTTGTCAACCCGAAGTCCATCGCCCGCAGTGAGGGCAAGGCCAAGAGAGTTATAGATAAGCGAAAGATTTGACAGGAGGGCATAAAATGTTAGTTAAACAGATTTCGGTTTTCCTTGAAAACAAGCCCGGCAGGCTCTCGGAGGCCGCCGAAGTGCTCGCAAAGAACAGCATTGATATCTCGGCGCTTTCGCTTGCGGATACCGATGAATACGGAGTCCTCAGGATGATAGTCAGCGACCCCGACAAGGCAAAAAATGCTCTCAGCGAATCGGGCGTTATCTGCAAGGTCACCGACGCGCTCGTCGTCGCCATAGACGACAGACCCGGCGGCTTTTCCGAGTCGCTGAGGATCCTCACCGACAACGGCATAGAGGTCAAATATATGTATGCCTGCGTTTCGAGAGAGCAGGGCAAGGCGATAATGGTGCTCAGCGTTGCCGACCCCGCAAAGGCGGATGAGCTTATCCGCAATACCGAGAGCAGCAATGTTGACCCCACGCTGATATACAGAATATAAATACTGATTCGGGAGTGCTCGCAGCCGCGGGCACTCTTTTGCATCTATGTCAAAAAACAGCCTGCGGCATATTATGTATCAGAGGATACACCGTCCTCAAGAACGAAAGGAATGATATATATGGCCGATTACGCAGGCTACCGCTATCCTCAGCGCCGCCAGACCCCTTCGGAGCCGTGCTCCTGCACCGTTTCGCCGCTGCCGTCGGATTATACCGTAGCGATGCTTTATGTGCCTATGCAGACCGATACCACCATGTTTGACGAGATGAAGGCGCTCGAGTGCGGCACTCTGTTCCCCGTGCTCAGCAAACCGTTCGCAGGGAAGTGCTGCAAATGAATAAACGTGAGACAGCGCTCATGCGGCTCAGCGCCGTGCAGTTCACCCTCTGGGAGATGCACCTTTATCTCGATACCCACCCGTGGGATATCCGTATGGTCGAGCAGCATAACCGCATAGAGGCAAGGTACCGCACAATGAGAAAAGCATTTGAAGATGAATTCTACCCGCTGACAACTTCGGAGGGTCATGGCGTCGAATGGCTCAAAGGGCCGTGGCCGTGGGAATATGAGGAGTGTGGCTGCTGATGTTTAGTTATGAGAAAAAACTTCAATACCCCGTTAAGATCAAGAACCCGAATCCGCTCTATGCAAAGCTCATTATAAGTCAGTATGGCGGAGCTTAGTGCTTTTAGATATAATTTTTTAAGGCATAGACAACGGAGCTGCGGGAGCGGCTGTCTCGCCTTAAAAATGGAAAACTATATTGAAGGTGGTTGCTGCGCGGTCAAAGATGATATAAGAAATGACGGTGCGGAGCGCCTGATTCTTGGCGGCTTCTGAGTTGTGCGGATCTGAGATGTATTTGATTATTTCGGAGACACGCTTCGCAAAGGCTTTTTTATTAATCGGCTTAACGTTTGATTCCTGCTGAAGCTCAGCTTCAAGCCTTGCAATCTCAGCGCTTATTTTTTTCTTGTTCGCTGCATATTCCTCGAGTGTGTCTGTGCCGTTTGCATAAGCGGCCTTGATGCGCTCCATTTTTTTATATTCGGCAGCGAGGAGTTTATTAGTGCCGGGCGCATCGGCGCTATAGTGAGGCTTGGCCGGAGCAATTGCAAAGTCGAGCTTATCTACAGCAAGCTGCAAGCCTTTTATAACCGCCTCGTTTGCGGTAGCAATATTGATGGAGTGCGACCGGCGGCAGGAGCCTCGGGCGTAGCTGTGGCACTGCAATGACGGTTCAGAGGTGCGGCAGTAGCAGAGAGTCGAGCCGCAGGAAGAACAACGCACAAGCCCCTTGAGCATGAATGAAACCGGTTGTTCACGTCTCTGGTACTTCGGGTACAATGTTTTGACCTCATGCAGGCGTTTCTGTACGGAATCCCAAAGCTCAGAGCTTATCAGCGGCTCATGCGTGCCGTCGAACACGATGATGTCAGCGCTGTCGTAATGTCTTGACGAAGCTGCATGGCTGTTGACAGACCAGCGCAGTTTCCCGATATAAACAGGGTTGTGTAGGACATAATCGACAAAACGGTTATCAATAGGGTTTCCGCGCTTGGTGATGCAGCCTTGTGCGGCGAGGCGCTGGGCGATATGCCGGGCGCCTTCGCCTGCGGCATAGGCTTCAAAAATCTCTTTGATAAAGTGTGCGTTCTCGTCGGGGATATATTGCCCATTCTCCATCTTATACCCAACAGGGGGCGGCACGACAGGCTGCCCCCTTGATATTTTCTCGAGCATTCCTCGCTTAACTTCACCCGAAAGGTTTATGATGTAGTATTCGTCAGTCCATTCGATGATACGTTCGACAAGCGAGCCGAAGGGATCCTCGCTTATCGGCTCCGAGACAGAGCGCACCTCGATCCCGATCTTGCGGAGAATATTTTTAAACACTATGCTCTCTTCCTGGTTGCGGGCGAAACGTGAGAATTTCCACACGAGGATAGCATCAAAGGGGTGTTCCGACGATTTGGCGAGGGCGATCATCTTAGTGAATTCGGGACGGTGTTTTGCCGATTTGCCGGAAATTCCGTCGTCGCGAAAGATGAACTCATCGGGGAGAATATAATCGTTACGTTTGGCGTAATCACGGATCAGCTTTATCTGAGAATCGGGGGAGTATTCTACCTGATCGTCGGTAGAAACGCGGATATATGCCGCAGCGGTTTTCATTGGGTCACCTTCTTAATTTTTCAAATGCGCTTCGGATATCATCATCGAGAGCGGCTGCATCTACCGTCGTTCCGGAAACATTTCTTTTTCGGAGTTGAAGGAATAATATCAATGCTATTATCACCAAAATCGAAATTCCAATTGCAGCTAAGGCGGCATTGGGAAGCATAACGAGCGCATATACAACATTGTGATTGCTTTTATATTTGCTTAAACAGATTTTGAATTCCGCTTTGCCGGCGTCTGTGCCTCTCAGGCCAGCCTCGGAGGAGGCGGGATCTATTTTAGCTTTTTCAATCGTACCGCTCGCTTCTCTGCATGCGTCTTTATATGCCAAGTCGCTGATAAAATAATAATCTTCTCTATTTTCGGGGCTCAGCGAAAGGGTGTCAATGTATACTTCATTATTAAAATCTTGATCAATTCTTGTTTCTACCATACTGTCAGATTCCGGATCGTGACGTAAAAATTCTTTCGCATTCTGAATCAAATTCAAAAGTATATGTGAGCGTTTGTATTCTTCAAAGCTCTGCTCAAAGGCTTGCTTGTGATATTCCCGATATGAAGCCAAATAGTCTCGTTTCTTATAGCCATAGCTTAGAGCCGTTCGATATTGCTTCGCATATATTTCAGCATAAGTTAAGTCGTCTGAAACCGGAATATACTGATATGTTAAGCTGTCAAAATATCCGCTTTTCTTCAGGGTCTCTATACTTTCTTCAATCTGTGCTTGTCTCAGTGAGGTGTCATATTCTGACGGTTCTGAATTTTGATAGTTATTCTCCTGTTCTTCCGCCTGCATTTCCTCAAGCGCACGCTTGATTCGCTCCTTGCCGTTTTCTTCAAAATCGGCGTAGGTCAAAACAACCGGAATAGAAGCGGCTATGACGAGAGCAATTAACAGTGTAATTATTCTTTTCATGATCATTTCCTTAACTCACAATCAACACATTTCACAATGCAGTTAGGCTTCAGTCTCACCTTGAACACGTTCGTCACTTTATAATATTTTCTTTTTTCCGTATTTCCCTTAATATCAACGACCATTAAATGAGGGCGCTCGCCGTTTGAAATTACATAATATGTTCCTGCCGGATAATCAGGAGAAATTTTGTATTCTTTGCAGTTCAATTCGCTGTTTGACCGTTCGTCAAGCGCAAATTCGGCAGCTTTGAATTCATCTTTATTAACCGTTTTTTCGACATTGCTTTCAGGTTTACTATTATTGCAATTTGGACTGTCTTTTTTTCTTTGGAATATTGCAAGTGCGGCGATAACAGCCGGAAAGGCAAAGACTATAATAATCGAAAGGTAAAAATCAATGTTATAATTTTTGTCGCTTGTCAGGGTCGCAATTGACAAAATCAAGCAAATAAACCAACAAATAAAAGAACCCGACAATGCACAGAGTCTCCCGAAGCTGAGCTTTTCGCCATAATCTTTTCCATAGATTATAAACGCAAGAACAGATCCGGAGGCAAGAAGAAGCCCCTTTAACATTTAATACACTCCTTTTGAAAATAATTGATAAATTTACTTACGTTTTAATTTCTCTGCCTGTTTACTCTTCTTTTCGGTTTTTCGACGCTGTCTCCACTCAGAAAGAGAATCGAAAGCAAGCTTTATTGGGATACAAAGAATAAAAAAGAGACAAGTGAGAATGAAGAACCGAATATCGTCTGATTCCTTGTAGCTATGACCTTTACTGCTTGATTTTGAGGCGGACTGTGTGCGCCCGGCATATTCACCATTGTGATAATGGTATTCACTGTTTGCCCTGTCCCAATGTCCGCCTTTAGAATCAGTGCGCCCAGGATGTGCGAAAGCCGGCAGCATAAATGAGATGAATAATAAGGAAACCAATGAAATGGAAATCAATTTTCGGGTCATAAAGCAACACACGCTTTCTGTATCAGAATAAATTAAAATTAATTTGTAACAGCTGCATTCGAGAGAATATAAAAAAATGAAATGCAATAAAAAACTATTGACAAATCAATTTTTCAATGATATTATTAATCTGCTGAACAAATGTTCGGAAAGAAAGAGGAGTAAATACATAGAGGTAGGGGTTGAAGATGGAAGTTCCAAAAGAGATATACGAGATTATTGATTACATTAACGGTATGAAGCACCCAAAAGAAACAAAGGAATTATTTTTCGCTGTTGCCGAAGGAAGAATCAAGGAGGGTGATAACCGCCTTGAGGGTTCCGACCTGCTCGGTGGTGAGGGTTTCGCCCTCACGGACATATCCGGCAGAAATTAAAGCACGGTAGAGACGAGCTGCATCACGATCACGCTCCGATAACTCGCTGATAAGCGGGCTGTCGGGGCTTTTTTTGTTTTCATCTGCAAGAAGATAGTCGACCGAGACATTAAGGTATTTTGCAATTTGCGGTAAATATTTCATGTATGATTTTGATTTTCCGCTCTTCCAATCGGTGAAAGCGTTTTTTGTTAACTGTAGATAATCTGTTAAATCCTTTTGCCTTTTATTCTGTCTATTCATTTCTGTAATAATATTGTTCAATGTATACAAGACTACACCAACTTTCTTGTTAAAAGCGCACAAAGTTAGAAAAATTCGTACCAAACTATTGACAGTACGAAATTTTCGTACTATTATAGTACCGAGGTCATAACCCAAGACCATGATACCACAGTGTAAATAAAAAAGCAAGAAATGAGGTAAAAAAATGAGCATCGGGGAAAACATTAAGAAATTGCGTGAGGCGGCGGGAATGTCGCAGGACGAGCTTGCAAGGGCGGTCGGCGTCGGACAGAACGCAATCAGTAAGATAGAAGCCGGCACGAGGTTTCCCTCTGTGATAACCCTGAGAAACATAGCGAGGGTCTTTAACGTGACAACCGACAGCCTTTACGAATAACAGACAAGCGAGACGGAATATCAGTGAGAGGAGGGGGGCTCGCAATGGCAAAGCGCAAGGAGATAACGATAATCCTGTCCGTTGAGATGGGAGACGGCAGTGTGAGACCATGGGACGACTTGTCGCATGAGGAAGTTGAGACTGTCAAGGAGCATATGCGCAGTAGGCTCAGCACTGCAATGAGCGCCTATTACACGCAGCACCCCGACGAATTTGAAAGGATGAGGTGATATGAGAGAAATACTGATGTGGTCGGCGAAATACGCGCTGCTTATAGTCATAGCAGTAGTGCTGCTCATTAACGAGCAGAAGATCATGGTGTGGGAACGAAGGACGGCGCGGCGGCTGTTGAGGTGGGCATATAAGCGTATTCCCGCCTTCCGAGATTGGCTTGACAGCGACGATGATATATACGGTGCGGACAAGCCTATTCAACCGCATATCATCAGAGACTGGCGCAACAACGTATGAATGCCAAAAGGCTTCAAATAAAAGAAAGGAGAATACAGCAATGGAAAGTAACGTGACGATGGAGAACGAGGTGTTCGCGGCGGTGATCCAGGCGCTCGGTGAGACGATCGTACATAAGAACTACGGCAACGCAAGGCTGTCAGATCTCTGCGTTTCTCTCGAAGAGCAGAATAAGCAGCTCCGCAAAAAGCTTGCCGAACTCACTGCCTGCGATGGCAATTGCGAAACCGCAGAGTAAAAGCGCACGGCGGCGGGGGAAACCTCGCCGCACAATCGCTTTGAGTTTGCGATAGAGCGCAGAGCTTATCTGCACTCTATCGGAATTTCAAATACTGACTTAGGAGGACAAACCTATGACGAGCTTTGACGATCTTTATAAAGCAGCCGTTAAAAAGAGACCTGCTCCGCAGCTCTTATGCGGTGAGGATGTCATTACTTATTATGCACTTAAGGGGATCTATACCGAGCTGCAAGAGCGTAAGATACAGCCGCAAAAAGCCACTGCGGCGAAGCTGTATGTGCGCCGCTATTATGAGCAGGTGGATCTCACTCACGGTAAGGCGGTCGCTGAGTATCAGAGACTGCAAGATTCGGCCACGGCAGCAAGGGAGGAGATCAATGAGTTGATAGAATCCATAGCTCCCGGTGCCGACACCGAGCAGCTTTTGCTGAAGGCAATGGGCGTGATCTCTCATCTTGTCGGGATGGACTCTGCAGTATATCAGCGCACTGCCGAACACAGGCTGCACGGAGTTCTGCCGCTATCGCAGGTTAAGTCCATGACACAGCAGAAAGCGGCTTGCGCGGAGAAGTTTGACGAGTTTTATAAAGCATATCCCCGCCACGTCGGCAAGCAGGATGCCGTTAAAGCATTCAAGAAACTCAATCCTGGCGCCGAGCTTTTTGAAAAAATCATGCGTAGCCTTGAGGAATGGAAGAAATGCGCTCAATGGCGCGACAGCGAGAGAATCCCTTACCCCGCCACATGGCTTAACGGCAGGCGCTTTGAGGATGAGCCTAACGAGCACACCTCAGGGCAAAGCAAGGAAGCACCGAGCTATGACCTCTCGGCTTTTGAACAGCAAAGTTTGCACGGAAAGCTGGAATATAAAAAACGTGCTTAATATATCACCGTGCCGAGCTGTCACAATTTAATAAAAGCCCAAATGATTATCAGACATACAGCTCGGGGCGGTGGAAATGAGATCAAAAAATGCAAGAATGGATCAACGCAAAAGAGAGGCTGCCGGAGAACGAAGAGTGCGTCCTTGCGGTAGCGTCGGGCAGGTTTGGCAACATTACTTTTATGGACGCAGTCGTCATTGCCGAGTATGCCCCGTCGTTCGGCTGGATAGTTGACGGCTATGAAAAATGGGAGGATCCGATCATTACATATTGGATGCCGTTGCCGAAAGTCCCGGGGGAGAAATAGAATATTAATTTCAATACGATAAATCAAATGATACAGATGATAAGCATACGGGGCGGCGAAAGGAGGCAGAAATGAAACACTTAATCGTCGATAATTTTGCCGGCGGCGGAGGCGCAAGCACCAGCATTGAAATGGCAATAGGCAGGAGCGTTGATATCGCTATTAATCATGACCCCGACGCTATAGCAATGCATAAGGCTAATCACCCGCAGACCAAGCACTACTGCGAGGACGTTTGGCAGGTAGACCCCGTTGAGGCCTGCGACGGCAACCCCGTCACTCTGGCATGGTTTAGTCCTGATTGCAAGCACTTTTCTCGCGCAAAAGGCGGCAAGCCTGTCGATAAACATATCAGAGGTCTTGCGTGGGTCGCTATCAAATGGGCGGCGCTTGTCAGACCGCGAGTAATAATGATCGAAAATGTCCCCGAGATACAGACATGGGGTCCTCTCGGCGAGGACGGTAAGCCCATAAAGGAGCATGCAGGGGAAACCTTTGACGGTTTTATCGCCGCTCTGACCTCGGGTATATTGGCAAGTCACTCTGCTTATCAAGAGATGTGCAATGCGCTCTCGATTGATGGGTTATCTCAAATGGCACAGACGCTTCAAAACGGCCTGGGCTATGAAGTGCAATACAGGACGCTCAAATCCTGCGACTACGGAGCTCCGACGACTCGCACACGGTTTTACATGATAGCCCGCTGCGACGGACGCCCTATCGTTTGGCCTGAGCCTACACACGCCCCTAAAGACAGCGACGACGTCAAGCAGGGGCGCAAGCTGCCATATCACACGGCGGCTGAGTGCATTGACTGGTCGATTCCGGGGACGAGTATTTTTCACCGTGAAAAACCACTTTGCGAAAACACGATGAAGCGTATCGCAAGGGGCTTTGAGAAATTTGTACTTGAGTCAGATGAGCCGTATTTTGTCGATGATAAATTTATTCCGTTTTTGATCCAATATCACTCAGAACAGTCGGAGAACGAAGTGCGCGGCCAAAGAATTGATAAGCCGATAAACACACTCGACACTTCAAACCGGTACGCCGTTATCGCGCCATACATAGCAACTCTGAGAAATCATATGATCGGTCAATATGTCGACGAGCCTTTGACGACGATTTCTTGCAGTGGAGCGCACCATGAAGTCGTGTACGCATATTTAATTAAGTATTTCTCGACCATTAGTGCGCAAAACGTCGACCGTCCTTTAGATACGCTGACAACTAAAGACCGATTCGCGCTTGTCACGGTTCATGGTGAGCAGTATCAGTTGCAGGACATCTATATGCGCTTTCTGACTCCGCGCGAAATGTGTAATGCGATGGGCTTTCCCGAGGACTACATCATTGATTTTGATATCAGTGGCAAGCCTTATTCGCGACAGAAAAAAGTCGGGAGAATTGGTAACGCCGTCACCCCGCCCGTTCCGGCAGCTTTGGTTAGAGCTAATTTGCCGGAAGAGTGTCAAATTAATTTTAATATTAAAGGAGGATAAAATGGATAAATCGGAGCTTATTGAGTCTCTCGGACGTTTGTCGGTCGAGATCGGCTCACTTGCTTGCCTCGGTTGTGGGCACGAGCACGGATGCAGCGTCCACGGCTGCGCTTTGATTAAAGCGGCCATTAAAGAGCTTAACGGGACGGTAAAAGCAAATAATAAGGAGCAAAGTGATGGTTGAATACATAGTAGACAGTCAAAAAGGCAAGCCGACGCGCTGCCCGATATGCGGCGAGATCTTTAGGCCTGCGCCGCAGCACGTATATGTCATCGGGCCGCCCAGTGCGTGCAAGCCCGTCTGCTCCTACACCTGCATGAGGGCGTGGGAGCGCGGCAAGGCGGCCAAAAAGAAAAGAAAGGGTTGAAGTTAATGAGTAATGTAGAACTTAAGCAGGGTTTCTGCGCCTACTGCGGCCAGGCGATAAGCGGAGGGCTTGCTACTGACCAGGAAGAAGCAGACGCAAAAGCGACATATCAGTGCGACTGCGCCGGAGCGAGAGCACACAGGAAGAAGGAACAGCAGAAGGCTGAAGCCAAAAGCAAGGTCAGGGAGATCTTTTCCGACGATGCAATGGGCAATGAGCCTGACGACGGGGTGCTCGAAATGATGTTTGAAGCTGTGGATCTTATCGCGGATGGGCTTATCAAGAGCTTGACGATGGTTATACCTCGAGTGGGGACAGCAAAAATGTCAATCAACTCCAAGGGCGGCATTGCGATAGAGCGAAAAAAGACAGTATCCAAAAAGGCGGTAGCCGACAGCAGAGAGGTGTAAGTCGTGTCAAAGAGATATTTCATCGTTATCCCTACCCACAAGGAAGCGTACATAAAGGGATTCAGCAGCAAAGAAAAGGCTTTTGAATTGGTCAACAGCAAGGTCGGTATGGTGGTCAAGGCCGACGCCTGCGACAGCTTTAATGTAAGCGCGATTGTGCTGTCTACGGGTGCAGTTAAGAAGAAAACGCTTGAGGTCAATGACCGCGCGACGTATTTTGCGGTGTTGCCGTCGGCCGAAGATAACATCTACGGCACGGCGATCATAGCCGGAGGAGAATCACTTGAAGACATGTGCGGCCTTTGTCTTGAAACGGCAGAGAAGATCCTCGCGGAAATCAAAAATTTATAACGGAGAAGAGAATGAGCAGGAACGGTCAGTATGACGATTGGAAGATCAAATGCCCTTATTACAGATTTACTAAGGGCTTAGAGATCTTTTGTCTGAATCGATATTCCTGCTCCTTCCTGACAAAGAAATTAATGCTTGAATACAAAGAAAAGCATTGCAGAAAGGTCGAAAGTGGTTGCCGTATTAGGCGAAAGAACGATAAGGAGGAGTGGAGAAATGGCTGATACCGATAAGTGCTTTGCAAGGATAGAGCGCGGCGGCGTCTGGAAGTGCGCCGTAATCACGACCGGCGTGTGCATGGGCAGGGCTTGCCCGTTTTATAAATCGACCGAGCAGGTTAAGCAAGAAGCGGAGCAGACGCAGGCGAGGCTCAGGAGCTTGCCCGAAGAGAAACGCAGGGCAATTCAAGAGAAATACAAGATCTTCTTTTAATTTATTTCCATATGTTCCTTTATTTTATAACATTAATATGGAGCAGTTTGAGAAGTAAATAGCAAGCCGGCAAAGAAGCGTCCGTTCGGGCGCTGCTCCGGCTCGGTAAAGCTATTAACTTAAGGACGCAAAAAGGAGAAGAATATGCCGTACATAAAGCGCACCGTCTACGCAGGCAATACGATCGAGATAAAAAAATACTATTCTGCCAGGTACGGCAAGAAGAATAACGGGATCAGAGCCGAACGACAGGAGGTCAGCTCTGAAAAGCAGAAGGAGATCAACGAGAGAAACGCCGTTGAAAAGCTGACATGGCTGCTCAATGCGAACTTCGGCGCCGGTGATTATCATGTAACTCTTACATATGCCGAAAGCAGCAAGCCTGAGCCGGAGCAAGCAAAGGAAAATATGCGGAAGTTTCTCCGAAAGTTGCGTGCTGCATACAGAGAACACGGCTCGGAGCTTAAATATGTGGAAGTCACCGAGTATGAGAACAAGAGAATTCATCATCATATCGTGCTGCCGTATATAGACTCTCGAATTTTATCCTCGCTTTGGAAGCATGGCGGGGTACACTTTCGTGCTATCTACTCGGACGAGCTGTCAAAGCTGGCTGAATATCTCGTTAAGGAGACCGGCAAGACCTTCCGAGGCTCAGTCGTCAGCGCCAAGCGTTGGAATTCTTCACGAAATCTCAAAAAGCCCGAAATAAAGAAAGAGATAGTGCCCGCCGACAGCTGGCGCAGAGTCCCTTCGCCCGTGAGCGGCTATTATATCCCCGCTGATAAAATCATAGTTGATGTTGATGCCTTCGGCTACCCGTACCAAAAGTACACCATGATCAAGGTAAGTGAGAAGGGAAAACGAAAGAAATGCTAAATCATTGCATAGTGATGGGCAGACTTGCCGCAGCTCCGGAGCTTAAAATGAACACACGCGGGCAGGAGCTCTGCCGGTTTACGGTTGCAATACAAAGGCGGAACTCAAAGGACACAGATTTTATTGACGCTGTTTGTTACGGACAAACGGCGATATATTTGTGTGCTAATTTTGCAAAAGGTGCTATGCTATGGATAGAGGGCGCTTTGCAACAAGAGATCCGCACAAGCAAAAACGGCGGAAGCGCAAGGCAAATTATATTATCAGCGGCGAAGGTAGGAATTTGATGTGTGAATTGGGACGGCTTCGGCCGTTCTTTTTTATGCCACTTGTGACAAATCGTCACTGTACGGCGGGGGTGACGAAAAAGCCGAAAACCCGATAGAATTATATTGAAAATCGGGGGTACAAAAAATGAACGCTGAAAAGAAGGAGCAGAATAAAGACTTTGAGTGGACGAGAATCCGCTCAGAATATGTTACTAAGAAAATCACTTACAAGCAGCTTTGTGATAAATACGGCTGCTCGATGAGCGCGCTTACCAAAAGGGCGGCCGCCGAGAAGTGGCAGGAAAAGCGGAAAAAACACCGAAAAAGGGTTGAAACAAAAACGCTGGAGAAAGCAGCGACCCGTGAGGCCGAGAAGAACGTGAATAATCTGAGCCGCTGCGGAGACATGGCCTCGGACCTGCTCGACAAGCTCGGGCAGGCTATTGATGAGCTTGACCAGCATCTGAGGTCGGTCAAAAGAGTCGTGACCAGGGACGAAACAATTGACGGTCAGAAGGCCGTAGTGGTGGAGTCGTCCGAGAAGTATCACACAGAGCAGTCAATCATTAAAACAAGCGATCTCAAGCGGATCTCCGCGACGCTTCGCGATATTAAGGACGTCATCGTGGCGGCTTCACCGGGAGACGACCTTGAGAAAGAAATAGTAGTCAGATTTGACGCGGGCATCGACCCGAAATGGGGCAGATAAATGGAGCTAAAATTTGGAAAACCGAATCCTAAACAAGAGCTTTTTCTCAATGCTACGGCTCGGCACATCGGCTTCGGCGGCGCACGAGCAGGGGGAAAGAGCTGGAGCGTGCAGGTCAAGGCGTCGCTGCTGTCCCTGACATATCCAGGCATACGTTGCTTAATTATACGAAAGACATACCCGGAGCTTATCGAGAATCATATCATACCGCTGAGGAAGCTGCTCGGCGGTGCGGCAAAGTATAACGATAAAGAGAAGCGTTTTACTTTTGCCAACGGCTCGACGATAACCTGCAGATACTGCGCTAATGACAAGGATGTAGATCGCTTTCAGGGCACGCAGTGGGATATTATTTTCTTTGATGAGGCGACGCTGCTGAGTGAGGATCAAATGACGATGATCGCAGCGACCAACCGTGAGGTCAACGATTATCCCAAACGGATCTATTACACCTGCAACCCCGGCGGGCAGGGGCACGCATATATAAAGCGCATTTTTATAGACCGCATATACAAGCCTGACGAGGATCCTAATGATTATGTGTTCATCCAGAGTCGGGTCACGGATAATTATGCGTTGCTGCAAAAAAATCCCGATTACATTAAGACGCTTGAGGCGCTGCCGCCGAAGAAGAAGAAGGCATGGCTGTACGGTGAGTGGGATGTATTCGAGGGTCAATTTTTTGAGGAGTTTCGTGATGTGCCGGAGCATTATAAAGACCGCCGCGGCACTCATGTGATCGAGCCCTTTGAGGTGCCGCACGGATGGAACATCTATCGCAGCTTTGACTGGGGCTTCTCCAAGCCCTTTTCCTGCGACTGGTGGGCTGTAGACTATGACGGCCGGGCTTATCTCATCCTACAGTATTACGGCTGCACGGGAACGCCGAACGAGGGACTTAAAATGCAGCCGTATGACGTCTTTAAAGAGATAAGCAACATAGAGCGGTCGCACCGCTGGCTCGCCGGTAAGAACATACAGGGCGTAGCTGACCCTGCCATATGGGACGCCGAGACGGGCGAGAGCATAGCAGAGGTCGCCGAAAAATACAGGATTCATTTTGAAAAGGCGGATAACAGCAGGCTCAACGGGTGGATGCAGTGCCACTATCGGCTGGCTTTTGACGAGGAACAGAAGCCGATGGTCTATTTTTTTAACACCTGCAAGCACGCTATACGCACGCTGCCCATGCAGATGTATAGTGAGATAAGGATAGAGGATCTTGATACCAAGCTGGAGGATCATTTCGCCGACAGCTTTAGGTACTTTTGTATGTCTCGCCCGCTGAAGCCGCAGCGAACGCAGAAGGCAGTGGAGCTGCCATATAATGACCCATTGAATCTTATAGCCGAGAGTATGAATAAACGATATGGGAGGTTTTAATTTTGAATAACAACAAAGACAAGCAGGAAGAGCGCTTTGCCAAGGTCGCCGAAGTTATGGATGCGGCACAAAATCCAGTCAACGCTGAGCATGCTGACGGCAGAATGCAGGCCGTTGATGCGGTGATGGCGCAGGCGCAGCAGACGGAGCAGGAAAGCGAGATAGCCGATATGAACGAGCAGGCCGCCTCAATGCCGCCGAAAATCGGCAAGGAGCAGCTTCAGGAGGCAATGTGCCTGTTCCGCCAATATAAAGACGGCAAGAAATTTCATGACCTGCGGATAACTGAAAATAACGACTGGTACAACAACCGCATAGCGCCAGCACCCGCACAGAAGGGCGTGGAGCGAACATATCGTTCCCGCTGGATGTTTAACGCTCTCAACAACAAGCACGCTGATTATATGGATAATTATCCCGAGCCGTCGGTGTTCGCACGTGAGGCCGACGATGAGTATGCGGCCACGATGCTCACGAGCATCATACCGTGCGTGTTTGAAAATAATCATTTCAAGCGTACCTATAGTAAAAACTGCTGGAACAAAATCAACTTCGGCACAGCGGTCTACGGTGTGGTATGGGACGGTACCAAGCTCAACGGACTCGGCGATATCTCGATCAGAAAGGTCAACATTCTTAATGTCTTTTGGGAGCCGGGCATCGAGAACATACAGGACAGTGCCAATCTCTTCGTGACCTCGAAAGTCGATATAGATCAGCTCAAACAGCAGTACCCTGACGTTGATCCCGCTCCGGCAATAATCGACATGGAGGAGCAGCGCACTGAGGACACCACCGACAACAGCAAAAAGACGACGGTGTATGAATGGTATTATAAGCGGCTACAAAACGGCAAACCCGTGCTGCACTATTGTAAGTTCGTCGGTGACACCGTACTTTATGCCACCGAGAACGAGACACAGATACAGTCGGACGGAAACGGAAATATCGTTGAGCAGTCCAAAGCCGTGACGGGACTTTATGATCACGGTAAGTATCCGTTCGTTTTTGACGTGCTGTTCCCGATGGAGGATTCGCCGTGCGGTGCCGGATGGATAGACCAGCTCAAGGACGCTCAGGAGCAGATAGACGTACTTAACAACGCTATTCTCGTTAATGCCAAGCAGAGCGCTACAAGGCGCTGGGCAGTCAGCAATGATGCCAAATTCAACACGCAGGAATTTGCCGATTGGACTAACCCTATAGTCCATGTAACGGGCGGTCAGTTAAGCGAGGCGTCGGCGCGTGAGATAACAAGTACACCGCTCAGCGGTACAGTCATAACGACGATTGACCGCAAAATCGACGAGCTAAAGGAGACGGGCTCAAACAGAGACTTTTCTAACGGCGCAACGAGCAGCGGCGTGACCTCGGGCGCGGCAATAGCGGCGCTGCAGGAGGCGGGCAATAAGACAAGCAGAGACATGATAAGCGGCAGCTATGACGCTGTCGAGGAGATAACAGCTCTTGTTATAGAGCTTATCCGACAGTTTTACAATGCCGAGCGCTGCTTCAGGATAGTGGGCAAGGACGGCAAGCCCGAATTCGTGCGTTTCTCAAACGCTCAAATAGCCCCGCAGCCTCAAAAGGATTCGCTGACCGGCTCACCGATGGGCGACCGCCTGCCGATATTTGATATCAAGATAAAGGCGCATAAACAAAACCCGTTTTCCCGCGCGGCGCAAAATCAGGATATGATCAACTTTTATTCTATGGGCTTTTTCCTGCCGCAGAATGCCGATCAAAGCATAGCCTGCCTTGAGATGCTTGAAATGGAAGGCAAGGATCGTCTCATAGAGAAGCTCAAGCAGAACAAGACGCTCTATGATATGGTGCAGCAAATGCAGCCGCTCTTATATGAGCTTGCTTCCGAGCTTGACAGGCTCACGGGCAACGGATATCTGCAGCGTATAGCTCAGCTCGGGCTGCTCGGCGAGGCTGGTAATCAGCTGTATATGGGCTCCGGGCAGGAGGTAAGCGGCGGAGCCGTGAACCAGCTCGGAGAAATGCATGAGGACAGCGGTTACAGCACCGTAGATAAGGCCAAGAAAAGCAGCTCGAAGTCGACGGAGGTAAAGTGATGATAACTGTCACAATCAGTCGGAACGCCGAGGAGCTTATCGTTGAAGTCAGCGGCCACAGCAATTATGCGCCGCAGGGAGAGGATATAGTGTGCGCCGGAGTATCGGCGCTGACGCTCATGTGCGCCAACGCCGCCATGCTGAGTGACGGTAAAATTGAAAAGATGTGCAGCGGATACAGCAAAATCACGCTTCCAAACAGCGAGAATATCCGCTTCTTCTGTGCGGCGCTTGTCGAGGCGTTCAAAATAATGGCGTCAAAATACCCCGAATATATTCGTGTCAACGCCCCTGCTGTGGGGGTGACGAAATCAAAAAAAGTTTGATATGATAAAAGCGTGAATTATATCACTGACACTTCGGAAAGGAACGATGGATTAATGCAAAGAAACAAATGGAGCTTGCAGCTTTTTGCGGAGGGATCGGCCGCAGCGGGCGAGGGACAAGCACCGGCAGCGGGCGAACAGAATCAGCAGGCTGAGGTCGCCGCTCGGCAGACAGCGGAGCCTGAGGCAGCGCCGCAGGAACCGTCACTTGATGAGGAGTATAACGAGCTTATCAAGGGTAAGTTTAAGGCTCAGCACGACAACGCAGTACAGAAGATCATCAACAAGCGCTTTAAGGAGACCAAACAGATGGAGGAGCAGCTCAAGAGCCTTGCTCCCATCAGTGAGGCGCTCGGTGCTAAATACGGCGTTGACCCGCACGACACGGCTGCGCTGGTCAAGGCGGTCGAGGATGACGAGTCATATTATGCAGACGCAGCATATGAGCAGGGCGTGAGCGTTGAGCAGTACAAGGCTTTGCTGGACGGCCAGAGGGCGCGTCAGGAGCTTGAGGAGCAGCGGCAGCAGGAGCGTATGCGTACTATCGTTGCCGACCTGCACAGGCAGGCGGAGGAAGTACAGCAGAAATACGACAGATCCTTTGACTTTCAGTCCGCATATGCGGGTGATGAGGGCTTTCGCACGATGATCAATGCGGGCGTCCCCGTCGAGACGGCATATAAAGTCCTCAACTTTGACAGAGCCGTGGGCACGGCCGCACAGAGAGCCAAGCAGGAGGCAGCTCGGCAGATACAGAATGATATCGTTGCCAACGGACAGCGTCCGAGAGAGAGCGCTGCCAAGGGCGGCCAGACCGCCGCACCGTCTCCTATTAACATCAGAGGACTTACAGACGCTCAGATGGATGAGCTCGAGCGTCGAGCCGCAGCGGGAGAGGTAATTACCCTGCGGCAATAAAGAAAGGAGAAATGTATGAGAAAGAAGATCAAAAACATGATAGCTGCGCTGTTCACCCTGCAGCTTTTCGCCCAGGGCACCGAGGGCATCGTTGACCCTGCGACCGGCTCGGTAACTGCATATAGCAGTGTGACCGAGGGTCAGAACATGACCCCGTCGCAGCTCGCAGATTTCAACGGTCTTTCCGTTGAGATGAAAACTTACTATAATGAGAAACTCCTGCGAAAGGCGGGTCCGCGCCTGGTGCATGAGCAGTTCGGTATGCCGGCACCTATTCCCGCGAGGCGCGGCGACAGAGCAGAATTCAGGGTCAGAAAGACCATGGGCAAGGCTCTTACCCCCATAGTGGAGGGCGTCACCCCGAAGAGCGAGAACATGACCATTTATCCCATTTATGCCGAGGTTGAGCAGTACGGCTCTTACCAGGAATACACCGACAAGATCAGCCTCGTAGCTATTGACCCCGTTATCTCCGAAGCGACCGCAGCTTGTGCAGAGCAGGCGGCGCTGACGCTTGATACTGTTGTGCGCGAGATCATCAACTCGGGCTATTCCGTAGCTTTCGCAGCTAAGGACGGCACCAGGGCTACCAAGAGAGTGGAGCTTACCGAGGAACATCTGCACACGGTCAAGGATGTTTTCCGCAACGCAGCCAAGCTCAAGGCTAACAACGCGCCGAAGACGGCAGACGGCAACTATGTCGCTATTATACACCCGTATGTAGCCTACGACATAATGATGGCGGCAGGCGACCTCTGGAGGGGCGTTATGAGCTACGCCAAGCCCGAGAATATGCTCAAGGGCGAGATCGGCCAGCTCGGCGGCGTAAGATTCTGCGAATCCTCGGAGGCAAAGATCTTTAAAGGTGATAAGTTCCCGCTCGGCGACGGCAGCCATGTTGAGTCTCTCAACGCAAGCGCGTCTACGAGCACCGGCGGCGTGACGACTATCACCGTCAGTGACACTCTCAAGGCAAGCGATCCCGAGCTTGTCGGTCGCTGGATAACCCCTGCGGGCACCGGTAAGAGATACCAGATTGCCAGCAACACCGCAAGCACCATTGTGCTCACGGGTCAGATTGAAACCGAGATCAGTGCAGCAACCAAGATATACCCCGGCGAGGGCGGCAAGGATAACTGCGCGGTATTCAGCACCCTTTATATGGGCGGCGGCGGTACATACGGTGTAGTCGATCTCGGCGGCAAGGGCACGGAGATCATAGCCAAGCCTCTCGGCGCAGGCAACGATCCTCTTAATCAGCGCTGCACCATCGGGTGGAAGAGCTTCAAGGGCGCGGAGATCCTGCACGACGAATATATGATCCGCAATGAGAGCGGCTCGAGCTTCTCCAATGCAGCGGACGCCAATTAAGGAGGCAGACCATGGCAGCTAAGACAAAAAAGGAAGAGCAGAAGGAATCGGTCTTTATCGAGAAAAACAGCAGGGACGATACCGAAAGGTATGTAAGCACGGATCAGCGCAATTGCCTCGTGCAGACAGGCAAGACAGTTGATGTGCCGCCTGATGTAGCCGAAGCGGTGCTTCTGGCACAGATGCAGAAGCATGCCGCTTCCAGGCATGTCGAATCTCACAGATACGACCCGACGAAATTCTGACGAGGGCATTTGCCCGGGGCGGTAATTGCCGCTCCGGGCTTTTTTTATTAAGGAGGCGCGAAATGAAGATAAGAGAGGCTACAGCGCAGTGTGACAAGACGAAGCCCAACAACAATTACGATGAAGATATAAAAATCGAATGGCTCAGTAACCTTGACCGGCTCATAGCCGAGAACATTATAAGGAAGAGCGAAGTCGGCAAGGATCTTGTGTTTGACGGATACGGCGCGGCGACAGACCCCGACACCGAGCTGCTTGTTCCTCCGCCGTATGATGAGATGTATGTGCTTTATCTGCACGCTCAAATCGACAAATACAATCAGGACTATGAGAGATACGGCAGCAGTCTTACGCTGTTTAATAATCTGTATCAGGCGTTTGCGGGCTCATATATCAGAGAGCATAAGCCGGTCATGGAGACAATTGATGTGTTCGGCGATGGCAAGCGGCGTGATGTTGCTTATAGTCCGCTGGACGGAGGGAGCAGATGAGCAAGTCAAGAGACATTCAGACCCGCTTCTATGGGTACAATCATAATCTTGTCAACGGCGATTACGAGTTCTTTGACATGGGAAACCTTACCGGCGACTTTGTACCGCTTATGAGCCCTCGCAGCAGGAGGGCACAGCTCGACGCGCAGCTTATAAAGCCGCAGGGCTTGCTTGCGAAAGAACAGCTTGCGTGGGTTGACGACAGCAAGCTGTATTACGGCGGTGTATTCGTACATGACCTCAAGCAACTCGATAAGGAGCGCCAGCTTGTTTCGATGGGTGCAAAGATCATTATCTTTCCCGACAAGGCGAGCTATAACACCGCCACGGGAGATTTCGAGTGGCTTGAGAGGAAGTTTGAAACACAGCACGTGGATTTTACGCTCTGCAACCTTGCGGGCGATACCATTACCCCGACGGAATCGGCATCGGAGCCTGAAGGCCCGGAGAACGGGGACTTTTGGATAGACAGCAGCGGCGACGAAGATGTGCTCAAGGTATACAGCAGCTATACGCAGGAGTGGTCGAGCGTTGCAACAACCTACATAAAAGTCAAGGCGGCAGGCATTAACAACGGACTCAGCCTTTATGACGTGGTGCAGATCGGAGGGCTTGCGACGGCCTCGGAACGAACAGAGGAAGAGTATGCTGCCTCGGTGAGCCATATAGACGGGTATTACCCGATATGGGGCATAGGTCAGGATTATATCATAATCACGGAGCTTATAAAAAAATCGGGGAGCTTGACTATCCCCGACGGCTCAGCGGGTATAACATTCGAGCGTACCGTGCCGGAGCTTGACTATGTCGTTGAGAGTGAGAATAGGCTGTGGGGCTGCATATGGGACGGAGAGATCAATGAGATATATGCCTGTGCCCAGGGAGACCCTAAAAACTGGCATCAATTTATTGGGACAACGCAGGACAGTTATACCCTGTCGGTAGGCTCTGACGGCCGATTTACCGGCGCTGCCGTGCATAACGGCTACGTGCTGTTTTTTAAGGAAAATGTAATCCACAAAATCTACGGCAGTAAGCCGAGCAATTATCAGATCACCAACGTCACCTGCAGAGGAATCCTGAGAAACAGCAGCAAGAGTGCCTGCATAGCCAACGAGACGCTCTATTATCTCAGCAAGAGCGGCGTGTGCCAGTATGCCGGCGGCACTCCGAGCGGCATATATGCGCCATTCGGCAAGGTGAGATATAAAGACGGCGTAGGCGGCGCCTGCGGAGATAGATACTATATCAGCATGAAGGACGTGCAAGGCAGGTCTCATTTGTTCGTATACGACGAGGCGCTGAATATGTGGTTCCGGGAGGACAACCTTGAAGTACAATTTTTTGCCGAAGACAAGGGTAATCTGTATTATATCGACGCCGAGAATAAGCTGTGCGTAATGGACTGCGAGCAGTATGACGGCGCTATCCCAATCAAGAAAAAGGAAGAAGCGTTTGAATGGTACGGCGAGAGCGGAGATATCGGTATCGCCGAGCCTGACGGCAAATGGTACAGCGAGATACAGATAAGGCTGAAAATCGAAGCCGAAACAAAGGTCTATATATCATTGCAGTACAACAGTGACGGACAGTGGGTGCAGGTCGCCGCAATTGAAAATCAGCCGAAAGGAGCTTATACGATACCGATAACCACGCCAAAGGTCGACCACATGAAGATAAGGATATCCGGCGAAGGTGCAGCGAAGATATACTCCATATCCAAGTATTACGAAAAGGGGAGCTATCGAAATGGTAATTAACTGCAATGTGCCGAATTTTGCCGGTGCCGATGAATCCACACGGCTGAAGAAAATAGAGAAATATCTCTATGACCTTGACGATCAGCTGCGTTTTATACTCTCCAACCTTGAGGTTGACAATTTCACCGTTGAGACCAGGAGCGAGCTGCAAGTAGGGGCGGCGGCAAAGGAAAAGGCGCAGACTGATTTGAAAAAGCGCATAGATGCGCTCAAGCAGAAGATAATCCTCACGGCCGAGGAGCTTAACACCGATCTTGCCGAGACCCGAGAGAGCCTGACGGGCTCGATACAGGCGATAAGCAATCAGTTCGGCACATACTCAGCTGAATATATGAAAGAGCGCGTCGAGAATGTGCTTGGTGAGATAACCCTGTTTCAGAAGATTGAGGATATAAGCGGCTATGTGGTCACATCTCAGGGATATATCAAGACTGGTGAGCTCGACACGGACGAAAGCGGCAAGGCCATATACGGTGTTGAGATCGGTGAGGTCGAGGGTGACAGCGGCTTGAAGCTACGGCTGGTCAAGGACAGAATCAGCTTTGTCGAGAACGGCTACGAGATAGCTTATATCAGCGGTAAGGAGCTGTATATCAGGCAGGCGAAGATAGTCGACTATATCTATTTCGGCGGATATCGCATCGAAGTCACGGACGGCATAGCATTTAACTGGGAAGGAGACTGATAACGACATGGGATACATAGCAACAGACAGAGTCAATTACGGCATCGGCAGCGAGATCACGGTGTCGGGCAGCGTTGACAGAGGCTCGCTTTTCCGCTCACTCAAATATGAGCTGCTCTTCGGCGCACACGGCGTAACGGACAACAACGGTAACGCCGACGAAATACAGATCAGGAGCGAGCTGTCGGCTGACAACATAAAGAGCGGAGTTAAATTCGCTCCGAACGACAGCTATGCCCGCTTTGCATGGCCATATGATAAGGGACGTCTCTGTTATATCAAGGCGGTCGGATGGAAAGGCTCCGCAAAAGCAGTCGAATACATCACATATATCAATCTTTATGCCGATCTCATGCCGAAATTTACTTTTACGGCTGTGGCAAATTCGGCGGAGTTCGGCACGGTGCCGGTCAAGGGTTACTCCAAACTGACGCCGAAGGTCAACATAACGGAGCTTAAACACGGCCAGAGCATCAAAAATGTCAAGTTTTCGGGCGGTCTCATAGGCGGCACGGTAGCGGGAGTGGCAGGGCAGACGGAATACAGTAAGGAGAGCGATATCCTCGCCGTGTCAGGCACGATAGATCTCATAGCTACGGTGACTACAAGCCTCGGATACACTGTGACAAAAACGCAGAGGGTGACGGTCGCCGAATACGAGCCGCCGAGGCTCGCGGCAGCGCAAGGCGAAAGTGCGGTGCTCTGCTATAGGACGGATGCCACGGGAGCAGAGATAGGACGCAATGCCGACAAGAACGCATTATATGGTCTGAGGTTCAAAGCAAGGCTTCTGCCTGGAGCGGTCAAGGATTTCGGAAACAAGCTAAAGGGTACGGTTATAGTAAGGCTGTCACGCTCGGGGAGCACAGATGCAGTCATAGAGCTGATCTCGCAGACACTGCCCGAAAGCGGCGCGGAGAACGTCGATATTGATATCAGCAAAACTGCAGAGGCACTCGGAGGCGGCTTGCGGCTGTATCAGACGTATCTTATAAGCGTTGAGCTGCAGGATGCGGCAGGAGCTTATACTGTAACCCGCTCGCTCAGGACGATTACGACCACTTTTCATCTGCGCCACGGCGGGAACGGCGCCAAATTCGGCGGCTATGCAACGAAAGATAATGTGCTCGGCAGCGCATGGCCTATCGAATGCGACGGTGACATTTCGGGTGAGCAGCTTGTCGGTAATTCGTTAAAGCTCGGCGAAACGGCCGTTGACGGCTTCGGCAGCGGCGAAAATAAGGCGGCGCTCGGCAATCATACGCATGGCGATTTGCAGAGCGACGGAAAGATGCTGGATGACGACGGTGTAGTGGCGATCAAACAGGCCATAGTGACGGACGAAACCGGCTACTTGTCCTCAACGCCAAAGCTTGTTTCTGACTTCCTTGCGATGGGGCTTGTTGAAGGGCACCCAATGCAAGAAAACTTGGGCTTCACGGAGTTGGATGAGAAAGAGGAAATAACCTACAATCCGCTTAGCAATGAAAAACTATCAGTCAATAAAATCAATAAAGCAGCCGGAAGCCCGGGCAATGCCGGATTGTGTTACGCAGATCATACACACCCATACTCGCGATCATGGCTATACGATCCGATATTTAAGGCTATAATCAACGCTTTGTCGGTGGCGCACACCGACTATCTTTAAGGCGCAGGAAGATGAATTCATATACTGGACGACAGCGGCGTTAAAAATAGCGCTGGCAAGTCTTGGGGTTATGCTTGCGCTTGCTGCACCAGCAATGAGAGCAACGATATTAGCACTGATAGAAGTGATAACACAAATCCTCGAAGACAGAGGCGAAAGTTAAGGAGTGGTACTGTGAAAAACTACAAAGGGCTTACCGAAAAGAAAAGGAAGAGCAATGACGAACCCGTCGGCTCATATATACCTAAGATAAAGGACAGCATAGCTAATGCAAGCGGCGGGATCGCCTCGGCGGTGGATTCCGCTGCCGGAGCAATTAAAAAGGCTGCGCCCTTGCTCGGCAACACCAATATAGGCGCCGCTATAAACAGCTACTATAATAAAAAGCAGTATAACGACGACATTGCCGAGAACGATGCCCGTCTCAAAGCCCTTGATGCCGAAAAGCCCGGCAAATATCAGGAGAGCGACAGACTGCTTAAGATGTATGAGGAGCTTGAGCAGCAGGAAAAAACCAAGCCTGAATACACCAGCAAATACGGTGACCGCATAGATGCCGTCCTCTCTCAGCTTGAGCAGAGGGGCGAATTCAAATACGATTTTAACACCGACCCGATGTGGAACAGTCTCAAGGATCAGTATCAGCGCAACGCCATGCTCGGCATGAAGAGCGCCATGGGCGAGGCGGCAAATCTGACCGGCGGCTACGGCAGCAGTTATTCGCAGGCTGCAGGGCAGCAGATGTATCAGCAGAATATCTCTGAAATGACGGATATCATCCCTCAGCTTGCCGACAGCGCCCTTAACCGCTGGCAGGCAAACGGCAGTGAACTGCGCTCGAATCTGGCGGCGCTGCAGAACCAGGAGAGCCTTGATTTTTCAAAATTTGAAAGTGAGCTGCAGCAGTACAACCAAGACCGCAGTTATATCTTTAACAAAGTGCAGGCAATGAGTGAGGATGAATTTAACAAGTATCTCACCGAGCTGCAGACCTGGCAGCAGGATCGCAGCTACTATGCCGCTCAGAAACAGCAGGCGACCGCCAACCTGCAGTTCCAGCAGCAGCTTGACGAGAACAGACGGCAGTTTAATCAGCAGATGTTTTATAACTATGTCAACATGGGCGTAGGCGCTGCCGTCGACCTCACCACCGCCGGCATGAGCGCGGGGGTGAGCCTTGCGGGTATAGGTGTCGATGCAGCTCTCGGAGCCGCAAAGCTCAAGCAGTCGCAGAAACAGTTTGACGCCGACGACGCCTACAGATATGCTGCTTTAGCCCAGGATCAGCGGCAGTATGACAGCGGGATGAAATATAAATATGATGCCCTCGCGCAGGATCAGAAGCAGTACGACAGCAATCTCGGATATAAATATGCCGCACTTGCCCAGGATCAGCGGCAGTTTAATGCAAGTGATGCATACAAATACGCTGCCCTTGCTCAGGATCAGAGACAGTATGACAGTGATCTCAAGTATAAGTATGCGGCGCTGGAGGGTAAGAACAGTACAGGTACAAGCAACAAAAATGACGGGCTATCTCAGAGAGGATACAATGAGCTCATAGGGCAGCTCGACCAAAGGCATGGCGAGGCTCGTAGAGACCTTTTAGAAGCGCAAGCCGGGGAGCTAAGTGACAAGCAGCTTAAAGAGCTGCTTAAGCGATATAACTATCAGACATCCGATTTTTGAGGAGGGATCATTGAATGAATGAACAGGGAAGACGCAGAATTCAGCAAGCGTTAGCGGAAATTGATTCGGAGCAGAGAGCCAACGAACAAAGCCGCTTTTCACAAGAAGATTCTGCAACCTCGAATTCTAATAAAGCTCGGATAAAGCAAGCGTTAGCGGAAATAGAAACCGAACGCCAGGATGAAGGATACTCTGCCGTAAAAACCACATACGGTATAACTGTAAATAACAGCGTGACGAATGCGCCCAAAGAAGCTGAAACAGAACAGCGCCGCAGTATAGTCAGCTCAGAAGCCCGCAGACGCTATAATGCCGCCCAAAAGGTGAGCAGCCGTGAACGAATGGAGTGGCAGAAGGAGGTCAGAGAGCATGGTGACGGGACGCCTGCGCCTGCAAAGAAGAATTCAAACGGTAATTCAGACAGCATACATGGAATTAAGGTTTCAGCCTCCGGCGCTTCGAACAATGACAACATACAGGGGGTTAAGATAACAAAGAACGAAGCCGAGGAAGAAAAGAAACGGAGAAGGCAGAGCGTCAAGGCAATCAAGCAGGAGGAAGCGGAAATACGGAGCATCGGCCGCTTGATCGAAAACGAAAACAAGTATTATGAAATGTCACCCGACGCTTTGAAGCAGCTGGATTATATTGCCGGCGGCGAAGAAGTTAAGGAACAGCAGATGTGGTCAAATCTCGTTGCAGCTCTTACAAATCAGAATGGGGGAGCAAACGCTGTGCATCTCTCATCTGCACAGATTAATGCCCAGACTGCCCGTGACACGCTGAAACAGAAGTATGGTATGAGCGACGATGAAATTGAAGCTATGTCGCTGATACATAAACGTATGAAATCTGCGGAGGCAGAGGAACGCAATGCTAAAAGTGCAAGGCAATTTGCCGATGAGCATGGAAAAGTGGCTTCCGCAGTAAGTGTGCCGGCTTCTGTTCTCGGTGGACCGCTCGGTGTTATCGGTATGGCAGACAGTTATCTTGACGCACAGAAGGCCAAGGCACTCGGCATGGGCGATATAGGGCTTGACAATAACAACAAGTACAACTCTTTCAGGAATTACTCGGGAAACATAAGAGACGAGGTTAAACAGAACACAAACTGGATGGTCGGCGACTTCGATGCCTTTGATTTTATTTATGACACCGGTATGAGCGGTGCAGATTCGCTGCTATCCAGCACGTTAGGTGGTGGATGGGGAAGCGCAATTGCCCTCGGCGCAGGTGCGGCGACGGACGCCGCCATAGATCTTACCGACAGGGGCTTAAGCAGCGACAAGGCAATAGCGGGTGCTGTGGCCGCAGGCACGTTCGAAACGCTTTTTGAAAAAGTTTCGCTCGGAAACCTGAAAACCTTTAAAGAAACAAGTGCCAAAACAGCACGCGAGACGGCTAAAAATATAGCAAAAACCACCTTTGTAAATGCCTCAGAGGAGTTTAACACGGAGGTCGCAAACATAGTCTATGACTATGTGGCAAACGGGAATCTCTCAAATGTCGATATAATGATGAGGGAGCTTACCGCAAACGGCATGAGCGAAGAGGATGCCAAGAAGGAAGTATTTAAGCGGCTCGGCCTGCAGGCAGTTGAAGCGGGTGCCGGCGGTGCACTCATGGGCGCAGCCTTCGGCGCAGGCGGTACGGCTTACAGTCAGGCAAGAACGGCAAATGAGACCCGGTATGTAGGACGTGCCATTAAAGACAGCGGTAATGCCAAGAGCACCATAGCCGAGGGCAAGGCGGCTCCGAGTGACAGTGCAGCTTATAAAGCTGCGGTCAAGGCAGAAGAACGTGCCGCCAAGCACGGAGGCAAGTTTGGTGATTATGCCGTAGGTAAGAGTGCGCTCGAAAACGCTGACGTTTATATGCAGGCTGCCGCTCAAATCGACGGCAGATTTAAGGATGCCGAAAATATCGACGGACTGAGAGAGTTATATGCCGCAGCGAGAAAAAACACGCAGAGTAAGAGAGATCTTCGGGCGCTCGATAAAGATTTTTTGAGTGCAAAGGATCAGTTTGATACTCGCGAAACAGCTAAGCAGATGAAAGCAGCTGCAGACGACTTTGCGCAGAAGCGTCTTGATGAGCGCACCAAGGTCGAAATGACTAACCCCGAAATCGAGATCAAGGGCGAAAAAAAGACGGTCGATAAAATTGAAAAGGTCAACCGTGACACCGGCGAGATAACAGTCAAGACGACCTCGGGCGAATCGGTGTCTTTATCCGACGCCAATGTGACGGACAAACGCGCAGCAAGGCTGTATGACGCCGCCAAGGAATACAGCACGGATGAAGCCCGGCTCTTTGTCAACAACTACGGTGACGATGTGGACGTCAAATCTTATAAGCAGGCTTTTGACTGGTTCCGTAATATGGGCAGAGCCGGTGCCGACGTGGAGCAGGCACGCAAGCTTGACAATGTGTGGGGCAATTTCTTCACGCCGGAGGCACAGGAGCAGATAGTGAGAGCGGGCGCGGTCAACCGCGAATTTCATCAGGGCGTTACGGATCTGAGTCTTGTTGACAAAAACGGGAATTATCAGTTTAAGGCTGAGAAAAAAGTGCTCGACGGCATTTGCAAGGCGTTTAACACGGAGATAATCATTGTTGACAGCTATACCAATTCCAAGGGCGAGGCGGCAAACGGCCTTTATATGCGGGATAAAAACCGTATAGTTATTGCAAGAAACGCCGACGGCAGTCTGCTGCTGAGGACGGCAGGTCATGAGCTGTATCACCATGTCGAGAATTACGCGAGCGACCAGGCGCAGCAGCTGTCTGACTATGTCATGTCCGCACTTAAAGAAAAGGGCGTAGATGTAGACAAGGCTCTTGAGAAATACGGCAAGAGCTACGCACAGGACAAGCGGGTGAGTGAGCTTGTCGGCGACAGTATGTTTGACGTATTTATGGATGAGAAATTCATCCGTAAATTCACGAACAAATACAACAGCCTTGCAGGTAAGATCATAAGCAGGCTCGGCGAAATCGTCAGTAATATGAGGAACACGCTGAAGGTGCTGGCTTCCAACGGTAAGCACGAAGAGATATCCGCACTCAGCGGCGACGTTGAGAAGCTCGGTAAGATCAGGGAAATGCTCATCGAGGGCGCCAAAAAGGCCGGCGAGAATTTTGAAGCAAGGCAGCAGGCTGAAAATAAAAAAACCGCCGAAACGGCGGAGAACAGCGAAGATTACAGTATTAAGTACACTCGGGATATTGAATACACAAAGCAGATTGACAGTATCGTAGAAAATAGACTGAGTAGACATGACGCATTGTGCTTGGGAAAACTGAATGTCGACAGCAGATCCGGAATCGATAGTACAAATTATTTTGTGATGAATCAGTCTGACTATAGAAAGGCAACGAGAAGAAAAAAAGAGGGGAGCAGCATATCCGCACATGAGGTCCCGACAAAGGTGATGAGGCAGCTGCCGTCATTAATCAGTGACGCCGTGATGTTTATACAGCGAGGAGACAAAGAGGTAACGGTTATAACCAATAAGCCCGCTCTCGACGAAAAAGGGAAGCCGACTTTTTATGTCGCCGGTATAGCCAAAGATGGTAATATGGACGGAGAGACAGTCAATATAGTGAAAAGCGTTTATCCACTTGCTGACTTGGTAAACAAATTGACACATGCTGCGGAGAATGGAACGCTTATTGCGACAAATAAAAGCAAGGCCAATAATATGATGTCCAAAGTCGGAATCCAATTTTCCGAGGGGACAAGAATCATCAGCCTTGCAAAAGACAGTATAGCACAGTCGGACAGTAATGTCAACAACAATTTTTCACTCAAAGACAGCGTTGAGGAAAAAGGGGAGCTTATCGCCGTGCATAATCTGTCGGAGGAAAAACTGCTCAAATCCCTGAGCCTCGGAGGCTTGCCCATGCCGTCAATAGCGGTGCTGAAAGCAAAGGAGGGGCATTCGCAGTATGGTGACATTTCGCTGATCTTTGACAAGAATACCATTGACCCGCAAGCAACATCGGCAAATAAGGTCTACAGCGGCGACGCATGGACGCCGACATATCCATTTATCGAGTATAAGCCGAATGAAAAGGTAGTAGATCACATACGCGATAAATACTATGAACTCTATCGCAAATACGGCAACGAAAGCACAGAACCGCTATACGTTTATGCAAATGAAGCCGAAAGGAAGCTGCAAAACAGCGGGGGAGAAGCCGGGTTGATGGAGGAGCTTGCAGATGACAAGCAAATGATGGAGCTGTTTTTGCTGGATACCACGGGCAAAGAGTTTAAACCCGTATATACAGAAAAGAAGACAGAGATTCCAAAAGAGCAACAGGCTGAATACGATAGGATCATTGAGGCTCTCGGCGCCGAGACCGTAAATGAAATTATACCGACGGCCGGCGAAAGCCCCATGTTACACCGAAATGAATATTTTGAAAAGCATAGGGAAACTCTGGAAAGCCTTTTCCCACATGATACTAAGTCGTTTGATATGTTGCTTAAAGTCCGCAAAGCCGCTACATATTTGAAAGATGGGCCGATTAAAATTACCGAGGAGCTCGATGTCAATGCCACTGAAAAGGCGCGCGAAAAAGCCGTTGATAAATCTGCATATAACTCGTGGCTGCGAAATCTTTTCGGAGGCATAGAAGAGAAGAAGGGAATACGCAATAACAAAGATCCATTTGACAGAATGGGAAACCGACGGAGCTTTGAGGCGCTGCATTGGGAAGAAAACCTTGAAAATGTGGTGCAAGCTATGAAAGAAGAAACTCAGAAGGGTGGAGTGTCGCTCTTCTCGGGAATCGGAATCTGGGGCGTGTCGACCAAAGAATACGGAAGTATCGGAGAGATTAAGGCAGATTCGGGTAGACTTGTCAAAATGTCCGACGAGGAAAATGCAAGAATAAAGCAAGGCTTCGGCGAAAGACTCCAAAACATAGCGCAAGCTATTGCTGATCCGCGAATGGAAAATCAATTTATAGCTATCGACAATGCCTATGAAAACATTGTGGATGCCGTGCGTAGCTGTGAATCCAAGGAGGAAATGCTGGCATATCTTAAGGAATATGCACCGAAGACAACTGCGGAAACGGTCGACAGTATTGTTGATCTCGTCAAGGAGATCTCCGAGATGCCGGCACGCTATTTCGAAGCCAAGCCGCAGCGGGCGGTCGGCTTTGAAGAAGTTGTGCGAGCCGTGGTGCCTGACAATATAAGCGACGAGCTGAGAACTGCACTTGAAAAAGCGGGAGTGGCTATCTCGGAATATGTCGCCGGAGATGAGCAGAGCCGCCTCGAAAAGCTCAATGAAGACGACAGCGTGCTGTTCAGCAAGAAGGACAATGACCCGACCTTGTCATATTACGGGGAGGTTATCGCTGAGAACAGGATATTCAGGCAGATCTATGCCTCTCTCGGCGATCTTTACAGCGGAGTGCGCGAGGATATCCACCTTGACAACAAGGACATTGACCGAGTGAGCCGCAAAATACTCAAACAGACCAGCAGCAAGTATTCGAGCACACAGCTCTCAAAGGAGCTTAACGCTGTCTATGACTATATGTCGAGTGCCAAAAAGACGAACAATTTTAATGAAGATTGGACGCTCGAGCAGTTTGTCGGAATAGCCCACAGGATCCTTGACCAAAGCACAAGCGTTGACAGTGAGCTGTGGGAGCAGTATTCCGATACAAGAGACTGGCTCAGGCGGACACCGATATATATATCCCCGGAGCTTAAGGCGGAGATAGAGGGCACATACGGCGATTATCGCTCTTATCGGAATCTTCTCTTTGGCAAAACGAGGCTTACCACTAAGAACGACGGCGCCATAGCGCTCGATGAAGCATGGGGGCAGCTGCACGAGCTTGCGCCCGAGTATTTCCCGACGGATATATCAGACAAAGATATGCCGATGCAGCTGGCAGCGTTCTTTGATGCCGTGAAAAGACGCAGCGTTAACCCTTATGAGCAGACGACAGTGAGCATGGACGAAGAGGCTGCACTGCTCGGCTCGCAGCTTTTCAGTGAGTATTTCAATGTCGGTACGCTCAAGAGTGACAAGGATAAATACCGTGGCCTTGTTTATAAAAATATGCAGGGCACGCAGGAGCTCCGTTCGGAGCTGCGTCGCGAATTTAACCGAAAGAATGTCAAAAACCGTGAAGATTACCGCCGCGAATATGCGAATCGTGTTGCGGAATTCCGCGAAGCAAAGGAGAGAAGCGAGCGGCGCAGGGTGATGATGAACGACATCGAGCGCACATATAAGTATCTGAATCGCCGAATCGTTAATGAGAGCGACAGTGCTCATGTGCCCGAGGAGCTGAAGCCGCTCGTCAAGGCATATCAGGAAATGCTGCCCGCATCACGCCAAAACCAGTTCAGCAGAACTGGAATTTTGGAAGTTATCACAAGATATTCTGAACTTCTCGGAGATTCTAATGCAAAGGATAAATCGAAATATGAGGGAATGCTAAGCAGTGAAATATTAGCGCAACTTATCGGATTCCGCGAGCGCAATTTGAGTGAAGACGGCGCAAATGCGAGATACAGAGATCTTACCGATATGGATTTGGAAATTGTTAAGAATATCGGAGAGCATGTGCAACATCTCGTTAAATCTGGTAATCAGATGTTCGCAGATAACATAAAAGCAACAGTTTCATCTGTGGCTCATCAGGCGCATAACAGTCTTAAAAATGAGAAGGATTCGTCTATTCAAGAGCTCCCGGAGGATCACGGCAGGCTCGATAAAGTCGCGCAGTTACCCGATAAGTTTAGGTATGAGCTTATGATGCCTCAGTATCTTTTTGAGTCAATAAGCGGACAAAACGGTGCCTTTGCACAGCTTTATAAAAATCTCCGCAACGGTGAAAATATACAGGCAAGTATAGTGGCTGAGGCAAGAGAAAAGGTGCAGGAAATAAAGCAAAAGAATCACTATGATGAGCAATGGAAAAAAAGAACGGTTACTATTGATGCGATAAAAGTTGAAGAAAGCGGAGAGAGTTTTCGGTCAAAGCTGACAATGACCATAGAGCAGGCGATGTCACTTTACGCTACTGTCAAGAGGGAACAAGGCAGAGACCATATATTTAACGGCGGATTTAATATCGTCCGGAAAGAAAAGGTCAAAAGTGTCGGCGAATCAAGTAACTCAAAGCGAAACGGCAATTTGATTAGAAAGGCATTAGGTGGTCAAATTGCAAGAGGACATTACCGCCTGGATTCTGAAACCGGTTTTAAAACGATCAGTGAAGCTTTAACTTTAGATCAGCGCAATTATGCCGACGACATGGTAGCGTATATCACGAACGATATCGGTGCCCGCCGCAATGAGGTGTCGTTAAAGCTATATGGCATTAAGCGATACCTTGAAAAATATTATTTCCCTATTACGACCGATGAAAACTACATCGATACACCAATTGGGCAAAAAAAGGTTGAACCGACAATCAAAAACCAAAGCAGCAGTAAGAGGACAGTGAAACACGCTAATAATCCTGTGGTTATATCAGGGTTTACCAACAAAGTAAGCCATCATATATATGACAGCTCTCTTTACTGTGCATATGTGCTTCCGCTTGCGGATATAAAGCGAGTATATAATTACCGAGAAAAAACGGTGGATGAGCTCAACGGCACAGGAATGGTACCCGGCAGCGAATGGTCGGTCAAGAATGATCTTACGAGAAAAAAAGGCATAAATGCCGTTCATCAGATTGAACAATTTCTGCAGGATGTGGACAGTGGGCAAGTCTCTAATGATTTTACCTTTCCGGCAGAGATGATGACCAAAGCTAAAAAGGCTGCAGTTATGGGCAACCTTTCTGTTGTTGTGCAGCAGCCTACGGCGGTTTTTCGAGCCATGCTTTATATCGAGCCGAAGTATTTTGCTACGGTCGCCAGCAAGGCTGATATAGCAGAAATGAAGAAGTGGAACGGCTGCGCACTTATCAAAGAGATAGGGTATTTTGATGTCAACATGGGCAGAAATGCAATTGACTACATCAATGAGTATTCGTCGGATAAAAGTATTAAAGCTGAGAGAAGTGCAAAGGAAAAAGTCGGAATCGCTGCCGAAAAGGCAATGCCGAAGGTGGATCAGGTGACGGGATGGGCTGCAGGTAAAGCCGACGAAATAACATGGGGCGCGATTTGGAACGCCTGCAAGAAGCAGACTGCAGCTCAGAACAAAGGGCTCAGCGGCGATCAACTGAATGCAAGAGCTGCGGAGTTGTTTCAGGACGTCATTGGTAAGACTCAGGTTTATGACAGCGTTTTTACTAAGTGCGATTTGCTCCGGAAAAAGACGGGCTTTGCATTGATGACTATGCAGTTTATGTCAGAGCCGGTCACGACACTCAACATGATGTATGAGGCAGTGACAAACGCAAAAAAATCAGAAGACGCGAAGAAAAAATGCGGCAGAGCCTTTGCCTGCTACGTAACGAGCCTCGTGGTTAACTCGGCCGTTAAGTCTGTGGTCTACGCGATACGTGATGACGACGATGACAAGAGCTATTGGGAAAAGTACCTTGGAAATGCAGCAAGCGGAGTGATTACCGACGGCTTTGGAATACTGCCATACATAAAGGATGTGATAAGCATAGTGCAAGGCTATGACGTATCTCGTCTTGACATGGCCGCATTTTCCAGCCTCGTGGATGCCACCAAAGCAGTGATAAATGAAGATCGCTCAATGCCGGACAAGATTCTCAAGGTTTTAAAGGCGGTGGGGCAGTTCACAGGAGTGCCTGCATACAATATTGGCCGAGATTTTCAGGCACTTCTGGAAACCTGCAATAAAATCAAAAAATGCTTGACGGGTGAAATCGAGAAGCAACCAACCACAGCCACAGGAATAAAGGAAGCGATAAAGGAGGAGTTTAAAAAGGAAGATTCCGTGTATAAGCAAATCTATAAAGCGAAGGTTAACGGTGACGTCGCTCATTATCAAAAGATCTACGGTAATCTGCGCCGTGACGGTAAGGATACGTCGACAATCAACAGCAGTGTGCGTGAGGTTATCAAAAAGGAGTATCTCGACGGAAAAATCGACAGAGCTACCGCCTTGGCGCATCTGAAAGATTGGCCCGGCAAAAATGATAAGCCGGACGCAAATTCCAAGCGAGTTGCAGATTGGGATGAGGAGAAAGAAGAAAAGGAAAAATCGAAGTCCAAAACCAAATCATAAGCAACGCAGGGGGGTGACAAGAGCTCACCCCTCTTTGTTATAATTTGAAAGAGGAGTGAATTTAATGATACTTAGAATAGCGCAGGGAGATTACCTTGATATCCGAATAGATATAGTTGATGAGAGCGGAGATCCGCTGTATCTTGAGCCGGGCGAAAAAGTCATCATGCATATGAATGTCCGTACCGCTAAAGGCAGAAAGCAAGTCAAAATCGAGGGTGCATATGACGCCAACAATGAGCTGCACTTTCTTTCGAGCCTGCCTGACATATGCCCTGGAATATACCGCTTTGGTGTGGATCTTGTCGACGCAGCGGGGCGCAAATGGTGCCTTTGCCGCAGCAGAGACAGCAGTTTGATAGTAGGGGAGTGCGACGGATGAATTGCAAGGTCAAGTTGACTGTGTGCAAAGGAGCGGCGCTGCTGCCGAAGGTGACTGCGACGCAGGATGAAGACGCCGTTACGATAACGGTAAAAGACATGAACGGTGAAGCGTCGGCTACAGTCCCGATCATGAAAGTTGACAGCACATATGACCCGGCCAGCGAGAACGCCCAGAGCGGCTCTGCTTTGTTCGCCGCTATTGCGGCAAAAAGGATTACCGCTCCGCGCACAAATCCCGGCTGCTTTTATGAGATGCCGAGCGGAGCTTATCTGCTTGACGGATGGTTTAAGATCGCGCAAATGAGAGACGACTACGGCGTGGAGGCAACTCAGTATTTTGGCGAAATGGCCTTGATTTACAAAGAGTTGGGCTTTGGCTCCAATGCCGTGCTTTTTGACGCCGCCAAAGGGGAGTTAGTGCTCCGGCATGGATCGCCGCTCTATGAAAAACATTCCTACCGCACAAGGCTCGACAACTCTTATGAAAGCATTCGTGACAAGGTTGAAGATGTAACTGCTATAGACGTTTTCGCCTATCCAAGTGCAAAGGCGGTGTATGAATATACCAAGAGCATCAAGCTTAATAAGAAAAAAGCGCTCAAGTCAGTAACACTGAGCGCCGGTCAAATCCTATATGATTACAGTTACAACGACGGAATGACGCTTTTTATCATGTATGAAGAAGATTACCTTCCCGAGAATGTAAGGATCAAGGATGTGGCGTTCGATTTGAGCGAAGAATGCCAAGAGGAAAGCGTGAAGGGAATCTATTACGGCACAGAAGTGGCCGCAGTAGCAAGAACTGATGCTGCTGGCGAGAAGGCTTATGTCTTGATTAACGAAGCGAAGATTGAAGTGGTCCCCAAATACGGGCAAAAAATATTACTGTTCGTGACGGATCCAGAACAAGATGATTCATTAATATTCCCTGTTATTGATGGGTACGGCTCGGTCACGTTTTATTATGAGGAGAATTGAAATTGACTAAAAACATTAATCTATCAATTTGCCGAGGAGCGGCAGTAACGCCTACGGTCAAGGTCGAGCCCACAAAAGCCGGGGTGAAGCTGACAATTGAGGATGCCGGCGGCGTAGCGGAGCTGATTATTCCGAACACGACCGTCGATCAGGTGTTTGACGCGGAGAGCACCAATGCTCAGAGCGGCACGGCAATCGCTGGGGCAATGTGCGTAAGACGTATCGCGGCGACGCAGCAGAACCCAACTGTTATCTATTCACTGCCTAATGGAGCTTATCTGTTGGATGGATATTTCAAATATTATTCAGCTGACACAGCAAAGATTCACAGCGCCGAAATGCTCTGGATTGCTGATGCCGAAGAGGACGGCGCAACCTGCAAAAAAGTAGTCTTGCTCGACTATACGTCCGGAACATTTAAGTCGGGCACAATCCAACAAAATGCAGCTTCGTTTAACACCGGAATGACAATAGGTCAAGTGGAATCCAGGACAAACAAGGTGAATGAAATCACTCAGAACTCCACGCATCAACAATATCCAAGCGCACTGGCGGTATATAGTCTGCTGGAAAACTGGTCATATAAGTCGGTCACATATAACGCGCAGACAGATTTGTTTTATACCCGCACAGACTCTGTGGAATGGATCTCGAACATGAACGCAGCGAAAATGCTGCCTAATAACGCTCGAATCGTCGATGTGAAATTTGAGTTGACAGGCACTCATGCCGGAGTCTATCACGGCTCGGAGATAGCGGCAGTCCTTGATACCGATCCGAGTTCCAGGAAGCGAGCTCTTATCACCTTCCCGAGACCTATAAACAATGAGGGACTGCAGAAAATCTGCGGAATCGTAACAGACGACGGAGAGGCAGGAAATCTCGACAATGCCATAGTCCAAAACGGCACTGTGACGATATACTATGAGGAGGTAGCAAGATGATAGACTTGCAAAAGCGCAGGCAAATAAATCTTTTGTCCGTTAAAATATCTTCAGCAAAGAAAAAACTGAACCAGACCGGCATAAAAGCGCTCAAGTATGCCGACGGCCTTATTACGGACGAAGAATATGCAGAGACAAAAGCGGCGCGAGCACTTGTTTACGCAGAAATAGAAGCTCTTGAGGCAGAGCTTAAGGAGCTGGAGGAAACCGAAAATGACAATAACGATTGATACGGTGATCACAGCGGGCAAAGTAATCACAGCTCTCGGCGCAATTTTTGGGCTGGTGTTTGGAGCTTACAAGTGGTATCTCAAGCAAATCGCCCTAAAGGGTGATATAGCGCAGCTCAAAGAGGAAAACACCCTGCTTGTATTCGCACTGTCCGCTTGCTTAGATGGACTGCTGCAGCTCGGAGCGAATCACTCAGTGCCGATAGCTAAGGACAAGCTCGACAAATACATCAATCAGAGGGCGCACAAATGATTCTCAAATTTTTAAGGGCCTGCCGGATACGGTTAAAGCGTCGATATGTTTATAAGCGCTCTCAGGGCTTTTTGGCTTGGATCGTTGAATTTTCGAAAAAGATAGTGGCGCTGCTTGCGTTGCTGTATTGCCTGCAGACCGCATATGCCCTTGCAAAAATTGAGTCGATCCCAGACAGCACGGCGCTGTCAACGCTGATTACGGAATTTAACGAAACATTTCGAATCTGTATCGGCGGATATCTGTTGAAAGCCGGCTTTGAAAATATCGTCAAACTCAAAGCCGCAAGAATAAAGAAAAAAGAGAACATAGGAGGTTATCAGGAAGATGGATAAGGTATACATAGGGTTGGCAATCGTGGCCATAGCGGCGCTCATACTTGCGGCCTACAAAGTGTTTGGTCTCGACAGAATCAGGCATTGGCTACTTTGGGCTGTAACTCAGGCGGAAGCGGAATATGGTGAGAAGACTGGCAGGCTGAAGCTGGCATACGTCTATGAGCTTTTTACCAACAAATTTCCTAAGCTTCAGGCGATAGTTCCGTTCGCGCTTTTTTCGAAGCTCGTTGATGCCGCATTGGTCGCAATGAAAGCCATGCTCGAAAACAAAAATATTGCTGATATCGTTAAAGGTGAGGAGGCAAAGCACTGTGGGTATAGCGTTTGACACATTTATTAAGCAGCATCTTGGTAAAGCGGCCGACGTCGACGGGATTGCCGGAGTGCAGTGTGTCGATTTGGCAAAGGCTTATTTGAGAGAGGTGTATGATGTTCCTTTCTTCTCGGTAGGATCCGCGCGGAACTACTTTGAAAAATTCACCAGCTATCCTGCGCTTAAGGCTAAGTTTGTCAGGATAGAGAATACTCCTGATTTTGTGCCGGCAAAGGGTGACATAGCCGTGTGGAACGGCACCAAAGGCGGCGGCCACGGCCATGTTGCCCTTTGCACAGGAGAAGGAGACAAACATTACTTTTACTCGTATGATCAGAATTGGGACGGGAAAGCCTGCAAGCTGGTAAGACATGACTATAAGGGTTTCCTCGGCGTACTAAGACCCCGTTGCACAGAACTGCTCGGAGATCTGTCCGGAACAAAGGATAAATTCTATCCTAAGTATAGCGGCAGCTCTTGCAGTATCGTCGATGCACTTGTAAGCCTCAAGATAGACGCAAGCTATCGTCACCGCTGCGCTATCGCAAAAGCAAACGGCATCAAAAGGTACGTCGGTACTGCACAGCAAAACATAAAAATGCTGACCCTGCTTACACTCGGCAAACTTAAGGAGGCGTAAATTATGATAAAAAAGGTGATGCTGTCACAGCCTATGGCTGGAATGACGGAAGAGGAGATTATAGCAACGAGAGAAAGAGCGGAAAAAGCACTCAATGAGAGTGGCTATGAGGTTATCAATACGTTTTTCTCTGACGAATGGACTCAAGAATCCGAAATGAAAAAGAAAGGAGTTGTGCAGAAGGCACTCTTCTTTCTCGCAAAATCACTTGAAAGTATGAGCTTCTGTCACGCAGTTTATTTCTGCAAAGGTTGGGAAAACGCCAGAGGGTGCAGGATTGAGCATGATGCTGCTGTAGCCTATGGGCTTGAGGTGATTTATGAAAAATGATTTTGTGCAGCAAGCTTCTATGCTTCTGCTTCATATCATAAAATCCGTCACCTGTATTTTGGATGATGGAATGATTCATCTTAGTATCTCGGAGATTCCCGGAACGCTTTGCAACATAATAAGGCTTTCGCTACTTTATGTTGCCGTGTTTATCTTGGATAGAATTTAACATTTGAAATAATCGCCGCCTTGTGCTATACTGAAAAAGCAAAGCATAAAGCGGCGATTTGTTATATCTAAAAGCAGTATGGCGGCCCCGACGGCGAGCTCGGCGCTTCGCTGCGCTATCTCAGCCAGCGCTTTACAATGCCGTTTGACGAGCTGAAAGGACTGCTGACGGATATAGGGACCGAGGAGCTTGGGCATCTTGAGATGATCGGCGCGATAGTCTATCAGCTCACGAGAAATCTCACCGAGGATGAGATAAAGCGCTCGGGCTTCGACGCATATTTCGTTGACCACACTGCCGGTGTTTATCCCGCCTCAGCTGCGGGGGTGCCGTTCACCGCCGCTTATATCCAGAGCACGGGTGACATGATAAGTGACCTCACCGAGGACCTTGCGGCGGAGCAAAAGGCGAGAAAGACATATGACAATATTCTGCGGCTTGTCGACGATCCCGATGTCCGCGACCCTATAAAATTCCTGCGTGCAAGGGAGATAGTCCATTTTCAGCGGTTCGGCGAGGGTATGCGCCTTGCGACGGATAAGCTGAATTCCAAGAATTTCTATGCTTTCAACCCGTCCTTCGATAAGAATTGCCTTAAATAAACCCCTGATACGCAAATTTTTGTTGACTTTTTGACCCTGATAACTTAGAGCAGCTTCGGCTGCTCTTTTTAATTCCAAATGCCAAAAATCAACTTATCTTATTGACAAAAAGTTATTAACACATTATAATATTTTTTGTTTACTATGCTCTGACGGCTTTGGAAAAAGGAGTGTTCGGATGAAAAAGTGGCAAAAAGCCGTATTCATCGTGGTGCTTACCGTATTCGTGGGCGCTTCGGTAGCGCGCGGACGCCGCCGAGCTTGAAGCTATAAAGGAAAAGGCGCAGGCAACGGCAGATTAAGCCTTTTCGGTCAGATATGGTGCGAATTATCAGTTTATTAACAAAAAAATGCTTGCATATTCAGCGGCTGTAATGTATAATTGTTACAATAATGTTTTGGAGGTCATATTAAATGAATTTTATCCCCCTTCTTGCTCAGCTCGGCGGATCGGCCGGCGGTGCATCCTCAACCCAGCAGAGTAACCCCATTATGATGATAGTAATGATGGCTGCCCTTTTTGCCGTTATGTATTTCGTTATGATCAGACCGCAGAAGAAAAAGCAAAAAGAAGAGCAGACCATGCGTGACAGCATCCAGGTCGGCGATGAGATAACCACCATCGGCGGCATCATGGGCAGAGTCGTCACCGTCAAAGAGGATTCCATCATCATCGAGACCGGCGCGGACAGAAACAAGATGAAGATCACCCGCTGGGCTGTTTCGACCAACAATACCGCCACCGAGAAGGCGGAGGCTGAGAGACAGGCCGCCAAGGAAGCTGCCGAAGCTGAGAAGAAAAAGAAGATGGACGAAGCCGTTGAGAACAGCAAGGCAAGCAGAAAGAAATCAAAGAAGAAGAAGGACGACACCTTCGACAGCTGAGAATAATTTATTCGCCCCCCTCATATCATGTACTAACATGACGTGAGGGGAGTATTTTTATGCCTGCGAAAACCAAAAAAGCGAGGCGTGAGGAGCAGTCGGCTTCTCCGTTTAAGAAGATTGCCGTCGGTGCGGCGATAGGTGCGGTGCTTTTCTTTGCTTTTACGGCGGCCTTTGCCCTCGCTTCGCTCAAAAGCGGCATAGGCTCGGGGGCATATTTCCCCGCAGGCTTGATAATCGCCCTGCTCTCGGGGCTTGTTGCGGGCTTTGCGGCGGCTAAGCCTATTAAAAAGAACGGGCTTGCCTGCGGTGCGCTTGCGGGGCTTTGCGCCTCGCTGCCCTGCGCCGCTGCTGCCGCTCTGCTCAGCTCGGGCGCGGGCGTGCGGCTGATAGCCTTTATCGGCGCAATGACCCTCGGCGGCGCTCTGGGCGGAGTTGCGGCGGTGAATATCAAAAAGAGGGCGAAGTATTGAGCCGCCGTGCCGTGACCGCCGTCGTTTTGCTGATATCCGCGGCGATCGCTCTCTCGTCCTGCGCGCTGCAAACGGAGATGTCGCCCGAGATATTTCTTAAACGTCTTGCCGAAGCCGATAAAACGCTGAGTGTTGACTTTGACGGCAGATATTACAGCGGCGACCGCTGCTATTGCTTTGTCAGCGACGGGGGAGGGACCGAATATGTGCTCTCCATGCGTACCTGCGCCGACGGCAGCGTGCAGTCCGTGAGCCTTGCAAGCACTGCGGTTGACAGGACGGCTGCTTTTATTTCGCTTGCGGGCACGGTGACATCGGTCTATTCTCCGCAGGAGGATATCAAAGCGATTGTTTCGGCGCTTTTTGCAGACGGTAAGGTAGGGGAGCGGTGCGAATACTATAACACACGCCGCTATGAATATTCCTCAGCTTCAAGCGAAAACGGGCTGTATTTCTCGATCGACGATCTGCGCCTCGGCGAGCGCAGCACACCCGCCCTGACCCTCGGCGACCTCTCGGGCTATCTGAATAGATCAAAGCCTTCGGCGCAATAGCGTCGGAGGCTTTAGTGATTTCATCATCAATATTTTATATGAAAAAACATTACAAACGGTAAATAATCAATAGGTTACAAAAAATTTTACTTAACTTAGCAAATTAAATTATATATACTGAAATTGCAAAGACGTTTATTTTGACAGGGGGTGTCTCCGATGTGGCGTCGGGCGGCGGACAAAAGATAAATTCAATATCAAAAAACGGAGGAGATAACATGAAGAGAGTATCTGCATTGATTTTAGCCTTTATGTTTTTATTTCTCGCGTCCTGCGGCACGGATACTGCGCCGGAGACCACGACGGAGCAGGCAAATTCCGTCTCGACGGATTTGAAAATTGATTATGAGACTGTCAAAGTTCCGTTTAAATCCGTGTCGTCACCTTTGCTGCTCGACGGCAAGCTGGTAATGGCAGTTGCGACCGAGGACAGGACGGAGACCGACCGCCGTTATCTGATCTCATATGACATCGGCAGCGGCAAATATGATAACATCTTTGAGAGCACGCACGAGCTCGGCGATATTCAGAGCATTCGGTTTGACGGCGAGTGGCTCATATGGAACGACTGCGAGATCTATAATTCCGCGCGCAACATCTATTGCATGAATTATAAGACAAAAGAGATAACTCAGATAACCAAGCTCGGCAATGATTCTGCGGTCGGTGAGCCATGCATTTCCGATGGAGTTGTGTTCTGGGACGAATGCTTTGACATCAGCGGAGAGAATACTCGCTCGCGCATTAAAGCCTATGACTGCACGACAAAGGAGACAAAGACGATATCCGAGGGCGGCGACAAAGTGTGCGCGGGTGACGGCAAGGCCGTTTTCACCGTCAATAAGGGCGGCAAAACTACCCTCGGCGTATATGATATTGCGAGCGGCAAGGTGACGGAGCTCGCCTTGGGCGACGGCAGCTACACGTTAAAGGATTGCGCCGCCGGGTACGCCCTCTATGTCGAGACAAAAGACCCGTCAAGAGGCGATTCCTCGCAAAAAACATGGATCATCGACCTTAGCGACGGCAAAACCGCCGTGGCGGATATCTTCCCTGACGGGGCGAAATTGTTCGGCGATTATGCCGTTTCGTGCACCGCATCGGCGCTTTGGTTCTATAAGAGAGACGGCGGAACGCTCAGCATTATCGACGGACTGCGCGATACAAATGTCGCCGACGCGTCTTTTGCCGGGAACAACACGGTCATCAGCGTTATCAAAAATGTCGGCTCGGGTACCGCCGAGGGCTTGGTTAACGAGACCGAAATGCATATCTTCGATCTTAATAAACTGAGCGTGTGATAAGCGGGGGTTATCTCGGCGAACCGCAGAAGATCCTCATGTATGACTGATTAGAACAAAGCCTTCGGCGCAATAGTGTCGGAGGCTTTATTGCTTTAAATCATACCGAATATTTTTGCTAAAATGTTTTAATAAAGAATGAAATATATGTAAATTTCAAGAATATTTGTTGACTTTATAGCCTGAATTATATATGCTATAGTTGTAAGGGGGTGATTTCGATGGTTTGTTGATTCTTTTGACCGTGAAGGAATAGTTTTAATTGTTAAATATATGATAGGAGTTGGAAGCAGTTTTACCGACTGCTTTGTACTTATTAATATGAAAACAAAAAGGAAAATTATCGTAATAGTTTCTTCTTTGCTTCTTTTGGCTTTGATCGGTTTGGCTTTTGCGGTTACAAAACACAACAAGGGTGAAACGCTTGATAATCCTAACACTACTCGCTCGTATGTTGAAAAAATGTATCAGACGATACCGGAACTCCCGCCCGACTTTGATTATTATACAATAGCTCGCAGAGAGGTAATAAAATTTTACACGGAGGGCATAACGGATAAAGAAAAATTGATACATAAAGTGCTTAATGTACTTGTCAATAAGCTCGAGGTGGAGGGAACGGAATATGACTTGGCTCCGTGGCAAAAGGAGAAATATGAAAAAGAAATAAAAGATTCATATGAAAGTCACTTGTTTATGAAAGATCTGATAGAAAGTAAGGGTCTTGATTACAACGAGGTGACTGAAAGCCGCAGTCAAGTAGTATATGAGTTTATGCTAATGCAATGTGCGATGATGAAGTGGTACAAAATAGAGGATGCCCCCAAAAAAGACAGTGGCATCACCGGGCAGGATCTGGCGGAGCAGATAAATGAATTGCAAGAGAAAAAAATAGAGCAGCTTCACAAAGAACTGAACAGGAAATATCACTTTGACAGGCAGATTGAGGAGCTTTTTGTTGAGATTTTCGGTGAAGACTACGAGCACAAAAAGTATGACGCTTGGTATCGCGATGCAGTTGAGAAGAATAACAGAGAAATGTCGAAAGAAGCCAAGCTGACCGAAGAAGCGACAACTAAAATGCCCGAGGAAACCGTCAGCGTGAGCAACCTGAGCGGAATTAATTATTAACGGGGAGAAAAGCTATGAAATATGTAGTTTTAGGCTTGGTGTTGATTTGCTTTCTTTTAAGCTCTTGCTCATTTAACGGCTCAAAGAATGATGAGCGTAGCACAACAACACTGCTTGACATTTCCGCTTTGCGTTATAATTATAATACTGTTACCGAAGCGCCGACGTTATCGAACGATCAAACCGTTTTTGACGGTCGGTTTTCATATGAAATAAAGGGTTCGTATTCTTCAAGGAGCGATGTCGAGAGTGAACTGAAAAGCCTCGACGAAGCCTACTACGGATATATCAGAACCGACAAGTCACGGTCGCTGTCTGACGCTCAGAAAGCATATAATAAGCAGATTTATACCGATTTGCAGAAAAAGCTCTGGGATATCATGGAGAATGATTATCCGCTGTCCCGCGAAGAGGTAGAGAGCAGTGAGCACAAGGCATTTGACGGTATGGTTGAGGATATGTATTACTGGCTCGAGATAGAAGGCCCGACAGAAGATCGCGATTTGGTTGACTTTATGAAATGGCGATACGCCGGGGCGCTTAAACTCAAGGAAGCATTTGATAATGGTGAAATATCCTATGAAGAAGCCCGCGAGCGGCTTCGCAATGATTTAAGCCGAGAGAATTATGACAAACTTCAAGGCTGATCGGACGATCGTGAAAGAGGTGTTCCATGAAACCAAGTAATGATAAAGCGCGGGTCACTGCGCCGGAAGCGGCAAGAGTGCTTTGCTTCGTATTCGCGGCAGTGCTGGTTATTCAGGCGATTATCACGCTGTTTTGCGCCAATTTCAGCGTCGGCGTTATATTAAATTTTGTCTATGCCGCCTTTGTCTGCCTGTGCGGAGTGCTTTTAGGCAAGGTAGGCAGAGTGCTGCGTATCATAGCGACAGCGGCGGTCATTGCTCCGCTCATTTTCGGCTGCGTGCTCTTTGCCTGCGGCGCAAAGGATAATGCCGACGGCAGTGAAAAGGCTATCATAGTCCTCGGCTGCGGCATCGACGGCGAACGGGTCAGCCCAAAGCTCGCGCGGCGGCTTGATAAAGCGATCGAATACTTCAACGAGCATCCGGATAAGCCCGTGATAGTCTCAGGCGGTCAGGGCGCGCAGGAGGATATCCCCGAGTCGACCGCAATGAAGCGTTACCTTGTCTCAAAGGGAGTGCCGGATGAAAAGATAATCGAGGAATCAAATTCGACCTCAACATTTGAGAATTTTGAATATTCCAAGGATATTGCAGATACGCTGCCGGGCGGCGACAAGATAGTCTTTGTCACGTCACGCTTTCATATTTATAGAGCGAGCCGCTATGCGGCGGGCGCAGGCTTTGAGGCGCACCATATCGGGGCGCGTGTCCCGTTTTATGAGCTGCCGGCAAATTATCTGTGTGAAATGCTAGCGATTGTTGCTGAGTATGTGATCGTTTGAGGAAAATCCGCAAGCACCAACTTATCACATCATTCAAATAAGCATACAAAAAAGCAGGCTGTTGCGTTACACAACAGCCTGCCGTTCTTTTTAATTATTTCATCTCGGAGAGCTGAACGGGTCTGCCCTCTGCGACTGATTTCTTCGCCGCAAGCGCAACAAGGATGGAGTTAAGGCCGTCCTCACCGGTGGTGGGGGTGGCTTTATCCTCGAGCACCGCCTCGACGAATTGAAGCATCTCATCTCTGAAAGACTGCATATATCTCTCAAGGAAGAAATACAGGGGCTTGTCGGCTACTACGCCCTCGTCGCCCATAAAGACGACGTTGGTCGGCGTGTCGTTGGATGCGACAGCCGCGCCCTTGCTGCCGAATACCTCGACTCTCTGGTCGTAGCCGTATGCGGCACGTCTGCTGTTATCAATAACGCCGACTGCGCCGTTTGCGAATTTAAGGCTGATAACCGCGGTGTCAACGTCGCCCGCCGCGCCGATAGCCGGGTCAACAAGGCAGGTCGCGTTCGCATAGACCTCGGTGACTTCGCTGTCCGCAAGGAAACGAGCCATATCGAAATCATGGATGGTCATATCGAGGAACATACCGCCGCTGACTGCCGAATACTCTGCCGGCGGGGGAGCGGGATCCCTCGAGGTGATTTTGACGATGTGGACGTCGCCGATCTTGCCGTCGGCGACCATAGCTCTGACGTTTGCAAAGTTGTGGTCAAAGCGGCGGTTGAAACCAACCTGCAGCTTGACGCCCGCTTTCTTGACGGCGGCGATAACTGCGTTGACCTTCTCGGGGGTCAGGTCAACCGGCTTCTCGCAGAAGATGTGCTTGCCTGCCTCGGCAGCCTCGATAGCGATATCGGCGTGCGTGTCGGTCGAGGAGCAGATGAGCACTGCTTCGACGTTGGGGTCGGCGAGCATCTGCTTATAGTCGTCATAAATGACGGGGATATTTAGCTCGGCAGCGACTTTTTCGGCGTTCGCTCTGAAAACATCGGTGATACCGACGACCGTAGCGGTCGGCACGTTGTAGGTGATCGACTTTGCGTGAAGCGAGCCGATGCGGCCTGCGCCGATGATGCCAATTTTGAGTTGCTTCATTTTATCGTTCCTTTCAATAAGATAAGGGTTGCCCCATTCCTGTTAATTTTAACACACATTTTATATGAATTCAACAGAATCTGCGGCAATTATTTAGAATATTTTTCTTTTGTCGCCATGCCGCCCCTGATGTGACGCTCCGCCTTGTTGATATCGAGTACCGTGCGTACCTCGGAGTACAGCGGCGGATTCAGCTTCCGAAGCCGCTCGGTTATATCCATATGTACCGTTGATTTGCTCACGCCGAATTTCTTTGCGGCGGCTCTGACGGTGGTGCGGTTTGCGACGATATATTCGGCCAATTCCACGGCCCGCTGCTCAACTAAACCTTTCAATATCAGCCCTCCCGTTCGCTATATCATTAGATACTATGACAAACGGCAGGGGAATATTACAAATGAAAAGGCGCAGCCGGGCCGATGCCTGACTGCGCCGAAAAGGTTATCTGTCCTCTCTGAAATACGAGAGACCGAGGCTTGCGGGGGGCTGATTCTCCCTCTTCTGCCTCATGCTGATCACCACGAGCACGACGATGGTGACAACATACGGTGTCATCTTCAGCAGCTCCTGGGTCTCGAATGCGAGGTTCGGGATATAGTTGTGGATGATGAAAAGTCCGCCGAAAAGTATCGAGCCGAGTATGCCGATATTCGGGCGCCACACGGCGAATATGACAAGGGCGATGGCGAGCCAGCCTCTGTCGCCGAAGCCGTCGTTTGACCAAACGCCGCAGGCATAATCCATGACGTAATAGAGGCCGCCGAGACCCGCTATCACGCTGCCGATGCAGGTGGAGAGATACTTGTATTTGCTCACGTTGATGCCTGCGGCGTCAGCTGTTGCAGGGTTCTCGCCGACTGCGCGGAGCTGGAGACCCGCCTTGGTGCGGGAGAAGAAATAGGCAGCGACAAGGGCGATTATGATCGCGGCGTATGCAAGGAAGCTGTAGGAGAGGAACACCTCGCCGAACCAGCCGAGCTTGGTCGCAAAGGGAAGCTCGGTCTTGAAGTTGTTGCTTGTTGCGGTGAGGGCTATCGAGGGAAGCTCGCTGCCCGTGATCTTGATGAGCGAGCCGCCGAAGAAGTTGCCGAAGCCGACGCCGAAGGTGGTCAGCGCAAGGCCGGTGACATTCTGATTTGCTCTTAGTGTGACGGTGAGTACGCAATAGATAAGACCCATCACAAGAGAGCCGAACATTGACGAAAGCAGGGGGATCAGCACTGAGAGAAACGGATTAATCTCCGCCGCCGAGCTCTCGTAGACAAAGGCTCCGATAACGCCCGAGATGCCGCCGACATACATGATGCCGGGGATACCGAGGTTAAGGTTGCCGCCCTTCTCGGTGATGATCTCGCCCGTTGAGCCGAACAAAAGGGGGATGCCCTGCATGACTGCACGCTGAATGAATGCAACTATCATTATTTGCTCGCCTCCTTTTTGGACTCACGGAACTTGATGGTGTAATTGATAAAGAATTCGCTGCCGATGATGAAGAATATGATGATACCGGTCAGGATCTCGGAGAATGAGCCGTTGAGGCCGAATCTGGTCGAGATCTCGTCGGCGCCCTTCTCGAGAAACACGAGCAGGAAGGAGGTCAGCACCATATAGATAGGGTTGAATTTTGCAAGCCATGAAACCATTATCGCGGTGAAGCCTCTGCCCGCTATGGTGTCTCTGGTGACGGTGTGGTCGGTGCCCGCAACGAGGAGCAGACCGCTCAGGCCGCATATTGCGCCGGAGAGAAGCATTGTTCTCATTATGACCTTTTTGACGTTGATGCCGATGTATCTTGCGGTATTTTCACTCTCGCCGACAACGGATATCTCGTAGCCGTGCTTGCTGTATTTGAGATAGATATACATAACGACCGTCAGCACTGCGACGATGATTATGTTAAGCAGATAAGCCTGACCGCCGATCTTGGGGAACCAGCCCGCATTGGTGGAAGCGTTGATGACGCCGATGTGACCCGAGCCCTTGGGGTTTGACCACTTGTAGCAGAAGAATGAAACTATCTGCATTGCAATGTAGTTCATCATAAGGGTGAAGAGAGTCTCGTTAGTGTTCCACTTCGCCTTGAAGAAAGCGGGGATAAACGCCCAAACAGCGCCCGCCGCAATGCTGGTGATTATCATCAGCGGGATGAGGAAATATGAGGGGAGCTGGTCGCCGAAGAGTATCATGCACGCCGCGGTGGCAAGGCCGCCGACGAGCGCCTGACCCTCGGCGCCGATATTCCAGAATTTCATCTTGAAAGCCGGAGTAACGGCAAGCGAAACGCAAAGGAGCATTGCGAGATTCTGCATGAGCGCCCAAATTCTTCTCTTTGTGCCGAATGCGCCCTCAAACATGGTGGCGTAGACAGCGAAGGGATTCTCGCCCGTGAGCAACACGGTGACGACGGCGCAGACTATCAGCGCGGCTAAAATAGAGAGAATTCTGATTATCCATGACTGCCAGAATGGGATGGCCGCACGCTTTGCAATGTGGAAGAGCGGCTCGTGATGCTGCTTATTCGGCTTGCTCATGGTTCTCACCTCCGTCATTTTTGGTCATAAGAAGTCCAACTTCTTCTTTGGTGGCGGTGCGGGCGTCGACAATGCCTGTCACTTTGCCTGAGTTGATGACAAGTATCCTGTCGCACAGCTCAAGCAGCACGTCCAGATCCTCGCCGACGAATATAACGGCGACGCCGCTTTCTTTCTGCTTATTGAGAAGATTATATATAAGGTAGGAGGAGTTGATGTCAAGGCCTCTGACTGGGTAAGCCGCCATGAATACGGTCGGGGAGGCCGCAATCTCTCTGCCGACGAGCACTTTTTGGACGTTGCCGCCCGAAAGGCGTCTGACAGGGGTGCTTGCGCCGGGGGTGACGACCTCGAGATCGTTGATTATCTTCTGAGCCAGATCCTTGGGCTGCTTGCGCTCAAGCAGGAAGGTCTTGCCCTTGCGGTAGCTGCGGAGCATCATGTTGTCGACGATATCCATGTTGCCCACAAGACCCATACCGAGCCTGTCCTCGGGTACGAATGAGAGACGGACTCCCAGCTCTCTTATCTGGAGCGGGGTCTTGTCACGCAGGTTGTCTATCTTGCCGTTCTTGGGGTTGTTGTAGAGGATGTTGCCCTCCTTGACGGGCTGGAGACCCGCTATGGATTCGAGCAGCTCACGCTGACCGCTGCCCGCAATGCCCGCGATGCCGAGGATTTCACCGGAGTAAGCGGTGAAGGTGACGTCGCTCAGCAGCTTTGTGCCCTCACGGTTGACGCAGCTTAGATCCTTGACCTCAAGGCGTGCTTCGGGGTTCTGCGGCTCGCTGCGCTCGATGTTGAGGCTTATCTTTTTGCCGACCATCATTTCGGTGAGCTGGGATTCGTTGGTTTCGGAGGTCTTGACCGTGCCGATGTATTCGCCCTTACGCAGGACGGATACCCTGTCGGAGAGGGCAAGCACTTCGTGGAGCTTGTGAGTGATGATGATTATCGCCTTGCCGTCGTCGCGCATACGGCGCAGGATGGCGAAGAGCTTGCGGGTCTCCTGCGGGGTGAGCACGGCGGTCGGCTCGTCCAGAATAAGTATATCCGCGCCTCTGTAAAGCACCTTGATTATCTCAACGGTCTGCTTCTCGGAGACGGACATTTCATATATTTTTTTGTTGGGGTCAATCTCAAAGCCGTATTGCTCGCTGATGGCCTTTATCTTGGCGCAGGAGCGCTTGAGGTTATAGCCCTCTTTTTCGTCGAGACCGAGCACGATATTCTCAGCCGCCGAGAATACGTCGACGAGCTTGAAATGCTGATGTATCATGCCTATCTTGTAGTCAAAGGCGTCCTTGGGGGAGCGGATGACTACCTCCTCGCCGTTGATGAATATCTGGCCGTGGTCGGGGAAATAAATGCCGGATATCATATTCATCAGCGTGGTCTTACCGCTGCCGTTTTCGCCGAGGATTGAGAGGATTTCGCCACGGTTAACGGTCAGGCAGACGTCTTTATTGGCAACGACGTGCCCAAAGGTCTTGGTTATGTTTTTGAGTTCAATTGCAGCGTTTGTGCCCACTTTGGTTCCTCCTACTTTTAAATCTCAAAAGCCGATTAGCTTTAGGCGTGATAATCGGCTTTTCAAAATTAAAACGGTAAATATAAAATTTATTCGGGCGGAGCAGATCATGCTCCGCCCGTAATGTTATATGGAATTAGAACTTGCTGTTGAGGAGAGTTATGCCGTCGATCTGTACGTTGAAGTACGGAGCCGAACGGTACTCGGACTCGTGGAAGTAACCGTCGGAAACAGCCTCGGTGTCAGCGGTGTAGTCAGCGTCGGTGTCGACGTCTGCCATATAGGAGCTGAGCTTCTCGCCCTTAACGGTGATGAAGTTGTCCTTAGCGGTGTCGAATACATGGAGAGTGCCGGCCTTCATCTCTTCTTCAGCTGCCTTGATGGCTTCTGCGGTGCCCTTAGCCGCGACTGCTTCGTTGATGTCGGTGAGAACGACGGAACCTTCGGTGATGCCGCCGCACCAGTCGACGTCGATAGCCTTGCCGTTAGCAACGCACTCGATCATGTAGGTCATGTAGGGAGTCCAGTCGATTCTGGAGGAAACGATGAAGGTCTTGGGGCAAGCTGCAAGAGTGCTGCCGTTGTAGGAAACGTTGGGGATACCCTTGGTCTCGCAAGCGGTGGGAGCGCCCATGGAGTCAGCGTGCTGGCTGATGAGCTTGCAGTCGTTGGCGATGAGCTTGTTGGCAGCTTCCTTTTCAGCAGCCTCGTCATACCAGCTGCCGGTGAAGATAACTTCCATGGTAGCGGTGGGGCAAACTGACTTTGCGCCGAGATAGAATGAAGTATAGCCGGAGATAACCTCTGCATAGGTGAAGGCGCCGACATAGCCGATCTTGGCTTTTTCAGCCTTGAACTGACCGGCAGCGATCATTTCGTTGAGCTTCATGCCTGCTGCGATACCTGCAAGGTAACGGCCCTGATAAATGGAAGCAAATGCGTTGTGGTAGTTAGCAAGATTCTCGGTGTGAGCCTTGGTGCCGGTTGCGTGGCAGAACTGGACATTGGGGAATTCCTTAGCTGCCTGGATGATGAAGTCCTCATGGCCGAAGCTGTCGGCGAAGACGATGTCGCAGCCGCTGTCAACGAGGTCTGCCGCTGCTTCGTAGCAAGCGCTGTTCTCGGGGACGTTGGTCTTCTTGATGATCTTTGCGCCGGTAGCCTTGCAAGCTGCTTCAGCTGCGTTGATGAAGTTGAGGTCATAGGTCGAGTTCTCATCGTGAAGGAAGATGAAACCGACCGTGAGCTCGCTTGCCGACTTGGTTACGTCTGCTGCGGGGGCGTTGGTGGAGCTGTCCTTATTGCCGTCGTCCTTGCCGCCGCAAGCTGCGAAGCTGAAAACAAGGGCGAGTGCCATAAGAATTGCGAGGATCTTTGCGAACTTCTTCATTTTTGTTTACCTCCAAAAATTTTTTATTTTATCCAAAGATGATCTTACCGTCATCAATGGACTTAATAACTGCCAGAGATTCGAGATGATATCCCTTTTTGCGAAGCTCGTCGCCGCCGGGCTGGAAGCCCTTCTCGACCACGATGCCTATTCCCTCGACCGAAGCGCCCGCCTGAGTGATAATGTCTATCAGCCCGTTGACGGCCTGGCCGTTTGCCATGAAGTCGTCGATGATGAGCACACGGTCGCCCTCATTGAGGTAATCCTTTGATATGCCGATGGTGGTGGTCACGCCCTTGGTGAAGGAGTGGACCTCGGCGGTGTAGAGATTGTTGCCCACATTCCTGTGAGCGCCTTTTTTGGCAAAAACAACAGGCACAGAAAAATATTGTGCAGTTATACACGCTATTCCTATGCCTGAGGCTTCTATCGTAACTATTTTATTTATGTTTGAGGCTGCAAAAAGCCTGCGGAATTCCTTGCCGATCTCGCACAGCAATCCCACGTCTATCTGATGGTTGAGGAACATATCGACTTTTATAATGTCCGAGCCAATGACCTTGCCCTGCTCGGCAATTCTCTGCTCCAGAAGCTCCATCGCAATCACATCCTCACCGAAAAATACAAAAAATGACGCTTGAAAAATACAATTCAATTATAATTAACATTCGGTTAAAAATCAAGACATTTTTTATATTTTGGGCTAATTCTGCATAATACCCAAAGATATTGTGGTTTTCGGAGTAATTTTTATCAATCCTACAATTGACGGATGAACTCGGCGTTGACGAATCCGGCGGTCGAGCCGTCCTCAATAAGGAACCAGTCGTTGACCCGTTCAAATACCTTGACGACCGTGCCGTCGGGCAGGGCTGCGACGATGGGGGAGTTGATGTTCGGCTTTTCGCGCACGTTTACCGCTCCGCCGTCGGTGGATATGACCGCCTGGCCGAAGTAGCGCACATCGACGAATTCGACCCCGAAATAGTCGGCGACCGAGATGGCGAGATTGCGTGCGATCTCATTTATATTGCGCGAGAGCCACGAAGCGTCAAGCAGGTTGTCGTGATACGCAAGCTCAAAGAGGATGGCGGGCATATTTGTCTTGTTAAGCTCGATAAAAGTGCCGAGGGGCAGTATCTTTATCCTGTCGGGCAGGGGATAGATCTCCTTGTAGTTGTTTGCGAATATCGTCGCCGCCCGCTGACCCTCGCGGCTGCCTGGGTAGTAATATATCTCCGCACCCCTGACGGTGCCGGCGTACGGGTCGGGCGCCGCGTTTGAATGCAAAGCGAGATAGAAGTCATAGCCGCCCTCGTTTGCCTGCCTTGCGGAGTCGAGAGCCGTCATTGTAGGGTCGTTCCTGCCGAAGCGTATGCCGCTTGCGGCGAGATAAGGCTCCATGGCGTCGGCGATGAGGTTCATATAGTATTCCTCGCTGTTGCCCAAAACGGTCGTGTTATATTCCTGTGTGGACGGGCTTAAATAAATACTCGGCATGGGTAGCACCTCCTTCACGGCCATTATATGCGGCTTTAATTTTGTTGACATTCGGGGGAACATAAATTATAATGAAATCATATTAATACTGGGAGAATTGTGAAATGGCTTTTATCAGCGTTTTTGACGTTATCGGCCCGAATATGGTCGGCCCCTCAAGCTCGCATACCGCGGGAGCAGCCTCTATCGCCCTGCTTGCGGGCAAAATGCTCGGCGAGCGGATAAAGAGCGTTAAATTCATCCTCTACGGTTCTTTTGCCGCGACCTATAACGGCCACGGCACCGACAGGGCGCTGCTCGGCGGCATAATGGGCTTTGCGACGGATGACGTGCGTATCCGTGACTCATTTGAATATGCCGATAAGGCGGGGATAGAGTATTCGTTTGAAGAGAACACAAACGAAACTGATATCCACCCGAACACCGTTGATATCGTTATGACGGGCGAGGGCGGCAGACGGCTCACCGTCAGGGGCGAATCCCTCGGCGGCGGCAAGGTCATGCTGACCCGAATCAACGGAGTGAAGGTGCAGTTCACAGGCGAATATCACGCTTTGATAGCCGTTTATGAGGATCACCCAGGCGTTGTGGCTGCGATAACAGCGGCGCTCAACGATAATAACGTGAATATAGCTTTCCTGCGCGTCTACCGTGAGAAAAAGGGCGGCAGGGCTTATACTATAGTCGAATCTGACGAAGAGATAACCGCCGAAGCGGTCGAAAAGATACGGGCGACCTCGCTCGTGGACGATATAATGCTTATCAGGAGGTAACGGTATGGAATTTACGACCGCCGAAGAGCTGCTTGCGCTTTGCGGCAGCGAAAATATTACCATTGCGGATGTAATGCGCCGCCGTGAATCCACGGAGGGCGAGCTTGACCCGCAGACGGTTGAGGAAAAAATGAAAAAAGCTCTCGACATTATGCGTGACTCGGCTCATAAGCCGATGAGCGAGATTTTGCCGTCGAGGGGCGGCATGATAGGCGGCGAGGCTGCGAAGCTGAGCGCTCACGCGGCGGCGGGCAGGTCAATCTGCGGCTCGGTGCTCACCAAGGCGCTGATATATTCGCAGGCCGTGCCCGAGGTCAATGCCTCGATGGGTGTTATCGTCGCCGCGCCGACAGCCGGCTCGTCCGGAGTGCTTCCTGCCGTGCTTTTTGCGCTCGAGGAGGAATTCGGGCTTGATGAAGCGACTGTCCTCAACGGACTTTTTACCGCAGGGGCGATAGGCTGCCTGCTGATGCGTAACGCTTCCGTCGCAGGCGCGGAGGCGGGCTGCCAAGCGGAGGTCGGCTCGGCCTCGGCTATGGCTGCCGCCGCTGCCGTTGCAATGTTCGGCGGCTCTCCGCAGCAGAGCCTTGACGCTGCGTCGATAGCGCTGTCAAATATGCTCGGTCTTGTCTGCGACCCGATAGCCGGGCTTGTTGAGGCGCCCTGCCAGTCGAGAAATGCGGCGGGTGCGGCGAACGCCCTCACGAGCGCCGAGAGCGTGCTCAGCGGCATAAAGGCAGTCGTGCCCTTCTCCGAAATGGCGGAGGCTATGTATAAAGTCGGCAAGAGGCTTGCGCCCGAGCTGCGTGAGACTGCTTTGGGTGGCTGCGCCGCTACGCCGACGGGCTGCGCTTATAAATGCAGCATTTTCGGCTGCAAATGACCGAACGGAGAATTATATATAATGTATAAAATTTTTATAGTGGAGGATGACCCCGGCATTGCCGAGGCTATAGCCCGTCAGGCGGCCGCATGGGGCTATGAGACCCGCACGGTCGAGAATTTCAGAGCCGTCACAAGCGAATTTGCGGAGTTTCGCCCGCACATAGTCCTGCTCGATATCACCCTGCCGTTCTTTAACGGCTTTCATTGGTGCTCCGAGATACGTCGGCTTTCCAGTGTGCCGATAATCTTTATTTCCTCCGCGGCGGATAATATGAATATCGTCATGGCCATGAATATGGGCGCCGACGATTTTATCGCAAAACCCTTTGATATGAACGTGCTCATCGCCAAGATCCAGGCGCTGCTGCGGCGTACATATGACTTTGCCGAGAGCGCTCCCGTGCTGGAGCACCGAGGCGCTTTCCTCGACACGGGCGATAATTCTCTGACCTATCAGGGCGAGAAGATACCGCTGACAAAGAATGAATACAGGATCCTGCACTGCCTTATCGAGAATAAGGGCAAGGTCGTCAGCCGTGAGAGGCTGATGGAGCGGCTGTGGGAGACGGATTCTTTTGTCGATGAGAATACGTTGACCGTCAACGTCAACAGGCTCAGGAAGAAGCTCGCCGCCGCGGGGCTTGACAGCTTTATCGCCACTAAATTCGGAGTCGGTTATATTATCGAGTGAGGAGAGAGTATGAGGCTTTTTGCCGCTTATCTTAAACAGCGGGTCAAGGTGCTTGTTGCATTCGCGCTGTTTTGCGTCATATTTGCAATAATTTTCGGATTATACCGTCTGCCGCTCAGGGCGGTTATCTATCCCGCGGTGCTCTGCGTCATACTCGGCGCGGTGTTTGTGGCTTTTGACTTTGCTTCCGTTTGGCGCAGGCATAAACAGCTCTGCACCGTCAAGGAGCTGACCGCCGCCATGATAACCGAGCTGCCGGACGGCGGCGATATCATAGAGCATGATTATCAGGAGATAATCGGCAATCTCAAAAAGGAGCTTGCAGACCTTGAGAATCTGAATGACATCCGCTACAGGGATACGGTCGAGTATTACACCGTGTGGGCACATCAGATCAAAACGCCTATAGCCGCAATGCGACTGACTCTGCAAGGGGAGGATTCCCCGTTCTCACGCCGCCTGTCCTCCGATCTTTTCAGGATAGAGCAATATGTCGATATGGTACTTGCGTTTATACGCCTTGATTCGCCGTCGCACGACTATGTGTTCAGAAAATGCTCGGCCGACGATATCATCAAGGGCTGCGTCAGACGTTTTTCATCGGAATTTATAGGCAAACGCATAAGGCTCGAATACGAGCCGACGGAGCTTCAAATCGTGACGGACGAGAAATGGCTGTCGTTCGTCATTGAGCAGATACTCTCGAATGCACTCAAATACACCAAAAACGGCAGCGTGAAGATATATCTTGAGCGGCCGAAGATCCTCTGCATTGAGGACACGGGCATAGGCATTGCGCCCGAGGATCTGCCGAGGATATTTGAGAACGGCTACACAGGCTATAACGGCAGGAGTGATAAAAAAGCGAGCGGCATCGGTCTCTATCTATGCCGCCGCGTATGCGATAACCTCGGGGTAGGCATCAGCGCCGAATCCGAGCTTGACAAGGGCACGGTGATACGCCTTGACCTTGAGCAATATGAGATGAAAAAAGAATAATTCTTACAAAAGCGTAAGATTTACCTCGGGAAATGTAAGGCGATTCTATGGCGTTACGTTTCCCGTTTCTGATAGAATATTGTCAGAAACAAAAGGGAGGAAACACCAATGAGCATTCTTAAAGTTCAAGGTCTTAAAAAGGTTTATTCATCTAGACTCGGCAGCAATCAGGTCGAGGCGCTGAGAAACGTCAACTTCAGCGTTGAGCAGGGCGAATTCGTCGCTATCATGGGCGAGTCCGGCTCGGGCAAGACCACATTGCTGAATATCCTTGCCGCTCTCGATACGCCGACCGCCGGCAGCGTTCAGCTTGACGGCAGGGAGCTCGGCGAGATAAAGGAGGGCGATGTCGCCGCATTCCGCAGAGATAATCTCGGCTTTGTTTTCCAGGATTTTAATCTGCTCGACACCTTCACACTCGAGGATAACATCTATCTGCCCCTTGTGCTTGCGGGCAAATCATATAAAGAGATGAACGAACGTCTCAGAGCGGTCGCCTCAAGGCTGATGATAACCGATCTGCTTAAGAAATATCCTTATGAGATTTCGGGCGGTCAGAAGCAGAGGGCTGCCGTCGCAAGAGCGATAATCACGAATCCCAGGTTGATACTCGCCGACGAACCGACGGGTGCGCTTGACTCAAGAGCCACCGACGAGCTGCTGCGCCTGTTTGCGGAGCTTAATTGCAGCGGTCAGACCATAATCATGGTCACCCACTCGGTCAAGGCCGCAAGCGTTGCCGGCAGAGTGCTGTTCATCAAGGACGGCGAGGTTTTCCATCAGATATACAGAGGAAACTCCACCGATGAGCAGATGTATCAGAAGATCTCCGATTCACTGACTATGCTTGCGACGGGCGGTGAAGCAAAATGAAAAAAGGATTCTATCCGAAGCTCGCCGCCGACGGTATAAGAAAGAATAAGCGGCTGTATCTGCCGTTCATCCTCACCTGCATCGGCATGGTGGCAATGGAATACATCATTACCTTCCTCGGCCTGAGCAAAGCGATCTTGCAGCTCCCGGGCGGCGAGACGATAAGAGTTATGATGCGTCTCGGATCATTCGTAATAGCAATATTCGCGGTCATCTTTCTTTTCTATACGAATTCATTTCTGCTTCGCCGCAGGAAGAAGGAATTCGGCCTCTTCAATATTCTCGGAATGGGCAAGAATAACATTGCCGTCATTCTCCTGTGGGAATGCCTTATAATCCTCGGCATTTCGCTTGTCTGCGGCCTTTTCTTCGGCATCGCCCTCTCAAAGCTCGCCGAAATAGGTCTGTTCTTCATAATGAACGGCAGCGCCGACTACTCGTTTTCGATAGATTTTTCGGGCGTGCTGATGACTGTCGGCATATTTGCCCTGATATTTGTGCTGCTTTATTTCAATGCTCTGATCAGAGTTAAGCATTCAAGTGCGGTCGACCTCATAAAGAGCGAAAACTCGGGTGAAAAAGCACCTAAGGCGAATTGGCTGCTCGGCGTGCTCGGAGTTATCCTCCTCGGCGCCGCATATTACCTTGCGGTCAGCATTGATAACCCAATAGAGGCTCTTGTATGGTTCTTTGTGGCGGTCGTCATGGTCATAGTCGCTACTTATCTCCTTATGATATCCGGCTCTGTGCTTTTCTGCCGCCTGCTCCAGAAAAACAAGGATTATTACTACAGATCAAACCACTTTGTTTCGGTGTCCTCAATGGTATACCGTATGAAGCGCAACGGCGCGGGTCTTGCCTCGATCTGCGTGCTCGCAACAATGGTGCTTGTTATGATCTCGTCCTCCTCATGTTTGTATTTCGGCGCCGAGGATTCGCTTACCAGCCGCTACCCGAGGGAGATATGCGTCACAGCGACGGTCGAGGAACCTGAGCAGCTCGACGAGAGCAACATTTCTATCATCAGGGATTATCTCAACAAGAACTCCGTTGAATTCGGAGCGAAGCCCTCAAATATAAATCAAGCTCCCTACGCCTATGTATCCGCTCTGCCCGTCGGTACGGATATGGTCTGCGATCACAAGAGCTCCAAAATCGGCAATTATTCCTACGACGACATCCGCGACATATGGTTCTTTGATGTCGATTTTTATAACGAGAATACCGGCGATAATTTGCAGCTCGCTCCCGGTGAAGTGATGCTCCTGACTTACAGATGCAGCTATGACGAGAATGTCATATCCTTTAACGACGGCAAAAACTTCTCCGTCAGAGAATCAAAGGAAGGTAGGCTCCATGTCATCGGCGAGCAGGAAGCAAATATGGTGCCGAGTATCACCGTAATCCTGCCGAAGCTCTCCGACATCGAGTCGAGCTTCCCCGAAACCGAAAAAAAGCTCATCGGCTACAAGTGGATATATGAATTCGACACCGGCATTGATAACGAAAGTCAGATAAAGCTCACGGAGGAGCTTATCGACCGCTTTGCGGACAACATCGACGGGAATGCAAAATATAAATCCGTTTCAATTGAGTCCAGAGCCGGGGATGCCGATGATTTTTACGGCTCATACGGCGGACTTTTCTACATCGGTATCCTGCTCAGCCTTGTGTTCACCTTTGCGGCGGTCCTCATCATCTACTACAAGCAGATATCCGAGGGCTATGAGGATCAGTCGAGATTCGAGATAATGCAAAAGGTCGGCATGACAAAGCATGAGATACGCCGCAGCATCAATTCACAGCTGCTCACCGTATTCTTCCTGCCACTTGCCTTTGCGGGGATGCATCTTGCCTTCGCATTCCCGATAATCCGCCGCCTGCTCACCCTCTTTGCCCTGCACAATGTCATGCTCTTTGTGCTCACCACTCTTATCAGCTTCGCGGCCTTTGCACTGCTCTATACGCTGATATACCGTATTACTTCAAACGCTTACTACAACATCGTCAGCGGCGCAAAGAGCGACGACTGATGAATTGCCTCTGGCGCCGCAGCCCTCACTCCTCCGGCTGCGGCGCACCTCTTTTTTGCTTGACGATTTGCCGCAATACGGGTATAATATAGATATAAAACGCCGACGGCGAAAAGGAGGATAAATATGAGAAAAAATTTCGGTAAACAGACCTGGGTCTATCCCATGCCTGTGCTTATGATAGGCACTTATGACGAGAACGGCGTGCCCGATGTGATGAACGCCGCTTGGGGCGGAGTATATGACGGCGGTCAGATTATGCTCTGCCTTTCACACAGCCACAAGACAGTCAAAAATATCAAGCTCAAAGAGGCATTCACCGTCAGCTTCGCAACGGCAAAGACCGTCGTCGAATGCGATTATCTCGGCATAGTCTCCGCCAATGATACGCCCGACAAGCTCGAGAGAGCGGGTTTCCATACCGTCAAGAGCGAATTTGTCGATGCCCCCGTTATCAGCGAGCTGCCCATGACCCTCGAGTGCAAGCTGCTCAAATTCAACGAGGACGGCAATGTTATCGGCGAGATAGTCAATGTCTGCGCCGATGAGAGCATCCTTGACGAGAGCGGCAAGATAGACCCCTCAAAGCTCGAAGCGATAACCTATGACGGCGTCCACAGCACTTATATCTGCCTCGGCGACGTTGTCGGTCAAGCGTTTGTCGACGGCAAAAAGATTAAATAATTCTTTTGCGTTCCTGCCTCGAGATTCCCGAGGCTTTTTTCTTTAAAATACGGTTTACTTTTTTGCGCTTGTATGTTAAAATAGTAAAGCGCAAAAGCGCAGCGAAAGGAAGATATATTTTGAGCGATAAATTAAGAGACGAAAACGTTGACTACCTGTTTAAGGCAATTCTCAAGCTCAATACGGTCGACGAATGCTACGATTTCTTTGAGGATCTCTGCACTGTTACCGAGATAAAGGCGCTCTCTCAGCGCATCGCGGTGGCAAAAATGCTCAGGCAAAAGATGGTCTACAGCGATATCGTCGCCGCCACGGGCGCCAGCACAGCCACCATCAGCCGCGTCAACCGCTCGCTTCAATACGGCTGTAACGGTTACGATGAAATATTCAAAAGGATGGAAGAGTAATGTCCTACGATGTTTTCTCCCGCTTTTACGACAGCCTGACAGATAATGTTGAGTATGAGAATCGCGCGGAATATTTTTGCGGGCTTCTTTCGATGTGCCGCAAGGAGAAGGGGATATTGCTCGACCTCGGCTGCGGCACGGGCGGCATCTCTATAGAGGCGGCGAAAAAGGGATATGACGTGATCGGTGTGGATATAAGCGTCGGTATGCTCAATGAGGCGCGGCGCAAGGCTGCCGAGAGCGGCGTTTCGCTGCTGCTGCTCAATCAGTCCATGGACGAGCTTGACCTTTACGGCACGGTCGATTTCGCTCTCTGCGTGCTCGACGGCGTCAATCATCTTGACGATGCCGAAATGGTGAAGCGCACCTTCGAGCGGGTCTCCCTTTTTATGGTTCCCGGCGGCGCGTTTGCCTTTGACGTCAATACGCCGTATAAGCATAAAAACGTCCTTGCCGACAACGCCTTTGTCTATGACCTTGACAGTCTCTATTGCGTGTGGCAGAATTCATATAACGAATCCGACGGCAGCGTTGATATCACGCTCGACTTTTTTGAAGAAGAGGACGGCGCATACTACCGCAGCAGCGAATATATAACCGAGCGCTCCTATCCGCTTGAGGATATATCCCGCTGGCTCGAGCAGGCGGGCTTTGAAGTGATGGGCGTTTTTGACGACATGACCCTCGACCCCGTCCGCCCGGGCAGCGAAAAAGCAGTATTTTTAGCAAAGAAGAAGTGATTTCTATGAGTAAACTCGTCAGAATGATATCCGCAGAGGGCGACCTGACCGTTATTGCGGCCGATACGACCGACATCGTAGCCCGTGCGGAGCAGATACACAAGACCTCCGCCGTGACCTCAGCAGCCCTCGGCAGGCTCCTGACCGCCGCTTCAATGATGGGCGCGGTGCTGAAAGGGGAGGATGACAGCCTCACCCTTCGCCTGAGCGGCGACGGCCCTGCGGGCACTCTGATTGCCGTTTCCGACAGCAGCGGCAATGTCAGAGGCTATGTTGCGAACCCCGTGGTGGAGATACCGCTGAATGCAAAAGGCAAGCTCGATGTTGCCGGTGCGGTCGGCAGAGACGGCAGCCTCACCGTGATGAAAGACCTCGGTCTCAAAGAGCCTTATATCGGCCAAGTGCCTATCGTCTTGGGCGAGATAGCCGAGGATATCACGAGCTATTTTGCCCTGAGTGAGCAGACCCCGACGGTCTGCGCCCTAGGTGTGCTTGTCAACCCCGATCTCACGATCAAGGCCGCGGGCGGATTTATAATCCAGCTGCTCCCGACAGCCATGGACGATACGATAGATAAGGTTGAGGAATGCATAAAGGGCATCCCCTCGGTCACTCAGATGCTGACCTCAGGCATGACTCCCGAGGATATTTGCAGGAGCGTGCTCGGCAAATTCAACCTTGAGCTGCTTGACGAGGCAAGCCCCGAGTATCGCTGCACCTGCTCCAAGGAGAGGGTTGCAAAAGCGCTCGTAAGCCTCGGCAAAGATGAGCTGAAGGAGATGGCGAAGGAGGACGGCACCGAGGTCTGCTGCCATTTTTGCGACAAAAAATATCATTTTACGCCCGCCGAGATACTCGAATTGGCGGGGGGAAAGTCATAAAAACGACTTGCAAAAAAATTGAAAAAAGTTTAAAAAAAGGCTTGACAATTCTTCGCAAGTGTAGTATCATAAGTCTCGCCGCTTGACACGCAGGCGGCGATTTTTGGGAGCATAGCTCAGCTGGGAGAGCATCTGCCTTACAAGCAGAGGGTCACAGGTTCGAGCCCTGTTGTTCCCACCAATGGCCCGGTAGTTCAGTTGGTTAGAACGCTAGCCTGTCACGCTAGAGGTCGACGGTTCGAGCCCGTTCCGGGTCGCCATTGTGTGGTCTGCATAGTCAGATTATGCAGACTGCATCTTTTGCCTCTGTAGCTCAGTTGGTAGAGCAGTGGACTGAAAATCCACGTGTCGCTGGTTCGACTCCGGCCGGAGGCACCAACTTTGCGGATGTAGCTCATCTGGTAGAGCGCCACCTTGCCAAGGTGGAGGTAGCGAGTTCGAGCCTCGTCATCCGCTCCATTTTTTTGGTATCATTTTTGTATACCGTGCATAATTTAATAGTGCGGTGCCATAGCCAAGTGGTAAGGCAGAGGTCTGCAAAACCTCGATTCCCCAGTTCAAATCTGGGTGGCACCTCCAGAGTGAAAGCTCCGAAATCCTTGTGTATCAAGGCTTTCGGGGTTTTTCTTTTGCCTTAACGAAATTTTGCAGCAGTCAAGCAAAATTCTAAATTAGCACCAAAACTGCCGAATTTTTGCCGAATTTTAGGCTGTTTTGCGAACTTTGCCGAACTTTTTTTGCACATAACTTCAAACGTCAAACGGTGTATTCATTATATACCATTTTTATGCATTCGTCAAGTTTCTTTTTATTTCAGTCTTTTTTTACAGAAAAGGCGATAAGAAAGTCCACTGCGTGAGCTGTGGGAGTATCAATGGTCCCTTTTTTGAATTCGCATTTTTGATGAGTTCGTAAATTTTGACGAACTTTTGTCAGAAGATTGTCGGAGCTTTGGTATGTAAGGTGTCAAGTAATAAGAATACAATCACAACTAAAGAGATATGTCTATAGAAGGTGATTGTTGATGATCAAACAGATACTCGGCAAGGGATCTGTCTATGCGAAGAAAAATAAATACGGAAATCGCTATTGGTATCTGGAGGTGCGATATCTCGATGAAAACGATGAGCAGCATAAAAAGTACATCAGGGGCGTTACCAGAAGAGATGCCTTTGCCAACGGTGATGAGTTCATACAGCAAACCAACGAGGATATAGAGCGGATAAACAAAAATGAAGCTTCTAACTGCAAAAATGTATCTTTCAATGAGTTCTGCGCCGATTATCTTGAAAAAGTCTGCAAGAGAAAAGTTAAAGACAGCACTTACCTTAGATATGTTACAACCTTTAAGAAAAACCTGTCACCGCAATTGGGCGATATGCTGATGAAAGATATAAGCACTTTTGATATTATCGACTGCATTAATAAATTAGTGGATACAGGATTATCCGAATCAACGGTGAAAAAAGCTTATTTGCTGTTGTCAAAATGTTTTGCTTTTTATAAGACCGTTACAGGAAGCTCGTATAGCCCCTTAGACGGCGTTGAACAGCCAAGGGTAAGAGTAGACACTGGCGAACATATAAAGTGCTTTACACCGGCGGAAATGGAGCGAATACGGCTCGCTTCAATGCAATGTTCAGATGATGGTACTTTGAAATACGCCAATGCCATTGTAGTTTTAGCTTACAGCGGGCTCAGAGTAGGGGAGCTGCTTGCTCTTACATGGGATGACGTCGATCTCGTAAACAACACTATTCACATAGGCAAAACGATATCTCAGGGTGTTGTGCAAGAGAACGGTACTGTTGATTACAGTCTCAGGATACAAAATATGCCGAAGTCAAAGAGCGGAGAGCGTACTATAGTGCTGCATCCTTATGCCAAAGACGCCTTAATCCGAATGCAAAACGAAAGCAATGGTTCGGAGTATGTCGTATCCACCGAAAACCATAATCCGGTTTCTCCCGGCAGAATTTATAAAACTTTCGGTTCAATTCTTAATAGGTGCGATTTTCAAGTAAATGGCAGGACCGGAGTTCACTCTTTGCGTCATTCGTTTGCTACATACTTAATCAAAGCAGGGTTAGATTCGGATTCTGTCGCGGTTTATTTAGGACACTCGACCGATGCCATCACAAAGAAGTTCTACATTCACGACAAAGAAAATATAGCGAGGAACAAGTGGCTGCAATCTGCTGTTTTTTGCGCTTAACTTAAAAAATAGGGGAGCGGTTGGCGATACAAAATGTACGCTAACCGGTCCCCTTATCTGTTATTGATTGCACAGGTATTTTCCTGCACAAAGGTCTTTTAACATTTCCACAGACCAAATGTCATTTGACAAATATTCAAGAACACCATACCGCCACTTTAGAATCATTGAGGGTTCTCCACAGCCACGCTCCGGAGAATTGTCATAAACATAACATTCGTCACAAACATCAAAAAGTTTAGGAAACAATGACATTGCACGATGGAAGCGCTGCGTAACCTTTTCAGGTGGTACATAATGTCCACCTTTGTTTTTTCGTTGTTCTACACGTGAAATGTTTATTTTGGGGTCAATGGTTAGAACATAAATACATATAACCCTGTACCCCATCTCCTTTGCTCTTTGCATCAAATCATAGTTTCTTTCAGTTGAAAGAAGCGTTTCGAAGGTAAAATCCTTCTGCTGTGAGAGCAGGTATTCTCGCGTATTTGTTGCGATTATGGCAGCCTTAAGTGCATCACAGCTAAGGTGATTCTGTATGTCGTCCGCATTAACATACTCGCCTATAGTTTGATATCCTGCTGTGATTGTGCTTTTCCCCGAACCGTTTGGGCCGGCCATAACCATAAGGATAGGAGTTGAGCATAACATCACCGGGTCTCCTTTCGAATGGTAATCGGTTCATTTGATGTTGGATCTAAATAGGTGAATTGATGCGATAAACCTAAGTTATTCGGATCGGCGATTGCGCTTTTAACCGACGCATCTAAAAAGTCTAAGTCTATAGTGGGTTGCATTTGTTTTTTTGATTGCGCTGTGACATCAAACGGAAAGCCATTATTAGCAATAAAACGTTTTAAGAAAACATTAATGGCTGTACTTAGCGGAATTCCGATTGCATCAGCAACTTCTTCCGCTCCTTTTTTTACATTATCTTCAACTCTGGTTGAAATTGTAGCCATAATACCTCCTTTCTTAGTTTATCGGAATCACCATAAGTTTAGTACGTCCTGTTTTTTTATTGTTTTCCGACTTCCATATCCTTACAGGGGGAAATGCAGGTATAATATATGCTCTTTTTGTCACATATAACCTACATTATTATTATACCGCATTTCATAAGTTTGTCAACAGAAAAGTGCAAATGTGATACAAAAATATAAAATTGTAATACATTGTAACACTTTCGCTCCTTATAATAGAACCCATATTAGCGTTTCCTTGTACAGAAATAACCATCTCATTTAATATCTTACATATTTTATGTGCCGAACAATCACATCGCTTTTTTCACTACGATCTTACATACTTTCCATGAAACACAAAAGAGGTGATTATTATCGGCGAGTTGTATAAAGAGTTTTCTGAACATATGCAAAAGACGGGAACATACCGCAGCGATGCCGTTGAAGAGGCGCTGGCCCTCCATTTTTCACACCCAAAATTAACAGAAAGGTTGGCGAATTTATCCAAGCAAGGGGTACGCATGAAATCGCGGGTCGAAAATCCTTGGTACACAGAAATGAAGCAGCATAATGTCTCAGAAAAACAAATCGAAATTATCAAAGAATACGTTCGTTTTAAGGAAAAGAATCATCGAGAGATTATGGATGATTTCAAGAGACGCTCGGCGGATATAGGGGCATTTTCCCCTAATTACAGAAAAGAACGATAAGAAAGCCCACTGCGTAAGCTGTGGGAGTGTCAAAAGAAGTTTATGTTTTAAGTGAGGGTGGTAAATGTCAGTATCTTTTATAATTAATTCTTCCGGCAAACCGAAAGAACTGTACGACATGAGTGACAGCGAGATAAACAATTTATCAACATTGCTATCGGGACCAATCAATAATCTTAATAAATCAAGAGTGAGTGTTATAAAGAACAGAGAAAACCCCATTAAGCTGTCAGACTTATCAGTCGATTCGCTTGCTGTCTTAAAAGCATCTGTGAACAGTTACAAAAACGGTCGGATCAAAGAAGTTCATATGTATTACAGTGTCAGCGAAACCGAACTTATTTCTGCCTTGATAAAGTGTAACATGAATGTATCAATGACGGCTCGTGAACTACATACTACTCGTGACAAAGTACGGGAAGCCATAAAGCGCTTCCGACTGAGATGGGGGATCGACCTCACCACTTACGCAGGACTCAGCAAAGCATATACATTTTCTCTGGGAAGCTGATTTTCGAATAGGTCCGCTGAATAAGCGGACCTTTTTTGCATCCCTCGTGTTCTTACATACTTTCATTGATATCTAAAAGAAAAAAGGAGGTAAAACAATACTATGTACTCTATTATTCGTTTCTGTACAAATCGAAGCTTTCTCTTGCTCAGATCATTTCGTGTTTAGCCGCAAAAGGCTTTGTGTATGAAGACAGAACATATTATCGCAGAAGGAATGAAGCAATCGAGGTCCTTTCGGTAGTTCTTTGGGGATGCACGGCAAATCACTTGAAATTAATGCCGGATGAGCATTAAAAACCCAAACCGCTTGATTTTTAATTTCAATCTTACATATTTTCTTTGCCGACAAGTAAAAGTCGTTAAAACAATCTGTGCTCTGTGTAACTGCTCTGTTGCACAGAGACATCGTTGGTGCAATGAACATTTGCAACGCCAACTGAGGCAAGCGGTAACAGTTTGCCTGCCTACGGAACTATATGTTCTGCCGTAGGACGGGGTAATGGCATACCCTTAGCTTGAGGTTGAAGGCAGCAGAAATGTATTGTCGTTGCGGCTTAACAGCCGACCTCACTCAAGAATCCCACTGCGTAAGCTGTGGGAGTGTCAAATACTTTTTCCGTCAAGTGCGAGACAAGGACATGGAGTTCCTGTCAAACGCTTCCGCTGCACAGTGAACGCTACAACAAACGGACGATTTCAAATCATGATCGTCACAGGTGAAAACAACCGCCGAAAAACGCCACTTCGGATAAATCCGTCGGGGATAAAAGTCTTATGTTTCCACATAACGACCGGGCGTTTGGAAAGCCGCCGTATACAGATGGCGCAATTGTTGTTCAGAATGTTTTGGGTCTGCGGACCGGTTTATCAAGAAAACCTCATGTAGCGATACTGTGCGGCATTGCAGATTGTTGCGCTGCAAAATCGAATATAGCCCTGACATTCTGTTGTTGCTCGGCGCAATGACAGAGGGAGAGGTCTTAGAAGCGGTAGTTCCCTCTCAGTAAACAAGAACTCTCGGTGAGCCTCAGCCGCTGCGGACAAATTGGGGTGGCACGTCAATTGCAATGGGTAACTGTGATTGACGGACGTCAGAGAGTTGGCACCTACTCTTCCTCCGGCAACAGCGGAGGTCAGGCAAACAAAATAAAAGGTGCGGAGTGGTTGAACCGCGTAAATCACTTTTACCGGTTCCTTGGGCTGTGGCTTATGCCGGGCGCTTGTTCTCTTGTAATCGTTGATTACAGCTCTTCAGGGCAGCTATTGGAGAGGCGAGGACTCGTATCCCGTTACCTGCTGAACGATCTTCCTGATACCTCAGGGGTTTGATTCTTTTAGTTCGGAATGTTCAAAGTGTAACAGTAAACCCAAAAGGGGGCAGTGCGCCCTTTTTTGAAAAACGCTGTTGCACTATGGGGCATTCCCAGCTTCACTCCCAAAGCCTAACGTTCCTTGGGGTTTGGGTTTTGAGGCAGCGTTTCAGTTAGCTGCTGAGAAACACAAACAAGACAAACAAATACAGACATAAGCAAACAGAATGCAGATAGATGCAAAACAAATCAAAACTGTTTAATCAACTGTATCACTACTGTTAACATCTCTCAGAACAAACAGAGAGAGTACAGAGAGCTAAAAGATATATATAACATACAATGGCATAACAGATACATCGTACACTTTCCTTCTTCATAACAGCAAAACATATAATGACATAACCAAAAAATATTATTATATTTTGTCCAATTATTGATATCTGTTACGTTATAATTTATAGGAGGATAGATTAGTGCTCAATGCGAATAGTTGCAGTACTAATCAATATACAATTCCGCCGTTGCTTCGTTTTTACGGAGCAATAAAGAAAGCAGGTGATAGCTACGGTTAAGCGATCGGATATTTCAACGCGTGCTAAAAAAGTGTAAGGAGAAAGAAATGAAAAAGAATTTACTGTTAAAGCGAATTCTCTCGGCAGTCCTCACAATTGTCCTTTTGGCAAGCGCAATACCCGTATCCCTCGCGGTGCAGGAGTTGTTCACGGAAGAATTACCTGCACAGATCGTCAGGGAAGTGCCCGAACTCAGAGAGGAATCGGTCAAGCACTTCTTGTGCGACGACGGCTCGTATATAGCCGCTACTTATGCCGAGCCGGTGCATTACAATGAAAACGGTGTGTGGAAAGAAATCGACAACAGACTGATCCTCAACAGCAATAAGTTGAGCGCATCGGGTGAGCCGACTTACACCACCAGAGCCGGTCTTGCGGTCAGCATTCCGCAGAATTTTGCTGACGGTCAAAAGATCACGGCTGAAAACAAAGGCTATGAGATAAGCTTCGGCATCAAGGCCGATCAGGCGGGCGTCGCTATCGGCAGGGGCGCTTCCGACGTTGCCGTTGATGAGCTTATGTCGAATGCCGGCGCTCAGGTGAGCGCAGCTCCGCAGAGCGTCAGCAGTGTCGTCGCCGACGCAGAGCTAACGGCGGATGTTATCGAGGAGCGCAACGCAGAGCTTATGGTGGTCGAGAACCAAGCGGGCGCTGTGCAATACAGAAACATATTGCCGTCCACCAATTTGGAGTACGCAGTCACGTCGAGCAGCGTTAAGGAGAGCATTGTTGTCCGAGAGCCTCAGAGTGAGTATAAATATTACTTTGATATGGATCTCGACGGCTTAACTCCGGTAGAGAATAATGACGGCTCGATAAGCCTCACGGAATCCGGCGATACGGCAAATGAGATCTTTTGGATTGAAGCTCCGTATATGTATGACGCAAACAGCGATGAGAGCTTTGCCGTAACGATGTCCTTGACGGAGGTCGAGGGCAAATACGTTCTTGTCGTTGAAGCGGACAAGGATTGGATAAACGCAGCCGACAGAGCGTTCCCGGTTGTGATCGATCCGACCATTAATATTCCACAATCAAGTTTTGATGATGTCTTTGTCACTGATGGGCTGTTTTCTCTTTCTACCCGAAGAAACAAAGAGCTTTGTGTTGGAAAAAACTTAACAAACGTTTCGCGAATTTATCTAAAAATAGCAATGCCGACTAATATTCCGCAGGGCTCAGTGGTTACATCATCGCGCCTTTACTTTAGTAGAAAAGAGCTTTATACAGCCATGTTTACACAACCGATACCGATATACTGCTATGATTGTGATTCGGTTGACTCATGGGATCCTCGAAAAATAACTTGGAAGAATCAGCCGTTTGATAATTCATGTAATGGGTATCGCAAAAATAATGCAACTTTGCTATCCTCATACTGGACTGACGAAGAAGCATCATCGTATTATTTTAATATCTCAGAAGCGATTCAGCGCTGGATAGATACAGGCGAAAACAATGGACTAATGCTTGCGTCTTCAAGTGAAGATAAAAAAATACATGTTACATTTTATTCATCTCGCGAAGCTAATAACCGTCCATGTCTTTCGTTTAATTATTCGCAGCCAGGGATTAGTCAAAATGTTTGGAATACGAGCGCTCAGGTGAAAACCAGTGATGTTGTAGAAGTTGTATCCAAATCAGATTGGACAGCGTCGTCTAATGAACCTTGGCTTTCGGTTACATCTAAAAGCAAATCCGGCTTTAGAATGCGAGTTTCTGAAAATATTGCTGCCGGTGAAAGAAATGCCGAAATCTCGGTTCGTTCGGGCGATACGCTTATAGAAACAATAACTGTTACTCAGGCCGGCTCAGATCCGAGTTTGCTAATCAGTGAAGGTTCATGGATCACCAATTGCGGCGAAGATTCAAAGACATTTGTGATCACATCGAACGATTCATGGACTGTAGAGAGTAGTGAGCCGTGGCTGACAGTATCGCCTCTTTCGGGTGAAGAAAACGGCGTAGTTACCATTAATACTTCAGCAAATGACGGTTCAGATACTCGTACAGGGACGATTACGTTGTCAACTGCACACGGTACAGAATCTAAAAGCATATCAGTTACTCAACTTGACAAAGTTAGCAACTATTTTTACAATGTTTCAGAGAATGGTTCTTTTGGACGTAATAGCTCTTCTGATTACAACCACAAGCTTGCAACATGGGCTATGGAGCTGAGCTATGCAGCCTATAACTACCCGAACGGCGAAGAACTGCCGATCATTCCCGGTGCCTTTATGGGCGATTTTGTTAAAAGTGCAAATACACTTTTGTCTGAAAACGGGTTTGTTAATATCACTGATTTAAACTATGGCTCTAATGAAAGCGGAGCACATACGATAGGTTGGCGTCCTATTGTGGGCGTAGACACGGGGCTTTTACAAATTTCTGATGATATAGGAGGTAATGATAATGTTGGATGGGATAATACTTCAGATGAAGAGCTTTATGTTTGGAATTTTCTGGATCGGTTACGGACTTTGGATGGCAATTCGGGCAGGGCTGATTCCGGAAATGTTGCGGTATTGGCTGGAAAAGATAATGTGGTGGATGTAATCCAAAGTTCTGCAATAAGAACAATGCCGCTTGTTGTTGTCGATGTTCGCGGCACGGTTACGGGAAATGATTGGTTGAATGACATTACGACACAATTCGAATCGGACAACAACCGATTTGCCGCCCTTGCAGATGAGGTGCTTACAAATGTAGAAAGTTATCTGAGTTCGGTCGGGCTGCAAGACCCGATTATTCTCGTTACCGGTCACAGTATGGGGGCCGCGATAGCCAACATACTTGCATCATATCTTAATGAGACTATGGATTCGGGTAATGTCTATGCCTATACCTTTGCCACCCCGCGCACGGTGAATGAAGCTGTATCCGGCAATCAGGCTGTCAACTATCCCAATATTTTCAACATCTTAAACAGCAATGATGTTGTTACATATGTGCCACTCACAATTACGCTGCCTGTTGTGAACTATTGGAAACGTCACGGCATAGACCTTTACATTAATATGCCCTTTAACGAAACCCTCAATACAGATATTTTGGGAATGCCGTGTCATGCGATGCCCGTCTATCTTAACTGGCTGAATTCCTCCGAAGATTTAAGCCTTC
>OIWT01000166.1_pt1 | contig 94620 bp, 70 predicted proteins | sample 1587701 | NCBI WGS metagenome assembly OIWT01 (sample SAMEA3888904, study PRJEB22519) | human gut metagenome | biome: human gut; feature: human-associated habitat; material: faeces | place: Denmark | collected 2009
TTCCGTACGGCAGACCCTTGTTTTCTGTACGGGACGGGGTTATATGGACATTCCGTACGGTAGACCCCTGTTTTCTGTACGGGGTTGCTGTGGCCTCTGTACGGTACACTGTGGGGCCTCCCGTATAGGAAAGAGCCGTTTTCTGTACGGGACGCGCGCCTGGGCATGCAAGCCAGACCGGCCCGGGCGGAAAACCGCCGCACAAGGCTTTCTTCGCGCTTCCACAGGCAACAGGTAATGGCGAGCAGTTGACAATCTTGTTTTTTATGCCGAATTTTGAGCCGTTATTTATATCGACTGTCAATGATAACAGAAGAACAGGCCCGGCAGGACATCCGTGAACTGCTGGAATATATAGGGGAAGACCCGGACAGGGTGGGCCTGCAGGGCACCCCGGACAGGATGCTGCGTATGTTCAAGGAGATTTTCCGGGGCTACGACCCGGAAGAGGCTCCGCTCATCACTACTTTCCCCAACGGGCAGGACGGCATCATCTACGACGACATGGTCGTGGACAGCGGCACCTTCTATTCCATCTGCGAGCATCACTGCCGCAGTTTCTTCGGAGAGTACTGGTTCGCCTATCTCCCCAATCCTAAAGGCCGGATCCTGGGCCTCTCCAAGATAGGCCGCGTGATTGACTACTGCTCCTCCAGGCTTCAGGTTCAGGAGCGGCTCGTCCATGATGTGGTGGACATGCTGACCCTCGCCCTGGGCGACGAGAATCCGCCGAGAGGCATGGCCCTCATGATGAAAGGACGGCATCTGTGCAAGGAAGGGCGCGGTTCCCGCAAGGGAGGGGTGATGACGACCACCTGCCTGACCGGCGCATTCCGGACAAGCGCGCGGGTGCGGAGCGAATTCCTGTCTTATATCAAGTAAGCGAAAAATAGCTACTCCAGCCAGGAGAGGAAATCCTCCACCCGGGAGCGCGACACGGTCATCTCCACAGGCGGCTCCGGCTCCAGGCATATCCCGAGGCGTGAGTTGGCGAGTTTCGTGACGCTCTTGACGGACTTGCGCGAGACTATGCATCCCCTTGACACTCTGAAGAACAGTTCCGGGTCAAGTTCCCCGTCAAGAGAATCGATGGTCATGTCGATTATATACTTCTTCCCGTCATCCGTCATAAGGCTGTTGGACTTGCCCTCAGAATAGAAGCATGCCACATCAGAGACATTGACCGGTATAATCCGCTCCCCTATCCTGACGATTATCCTGCCGCGGTATTGCTTCTTGCCGCGCAGCCCCAATCCGGCCAGCAGGGCGCCGACATTCTCCGCGCCGGACGCTCCACGCTCGCGACATCTTCCGACAGCGCGCTCAAGGGCGGAGACATCGTAAGGCTTGAGCAGATAGTCAATGCTTCCCGTCTCGAAGGCCTTGATGGCATAAGAGTCGTATGCAGTGGTCATTATGACCTGCGAGGACAGTTCCCGCTGACGGAAAATCTCGAAACAGTCGCCGTCGGACAGTTCCACATCCATGAAGATGATGTCAGGAGTCGGGTTGGCGTCAAGCCACGCCACCGTAGAGGCGACGGAATCCGTCATGCCCACAATGGTCAGATCAGGGAAACGGGCGCCGATGTTCCGGGCGAGCCGGGCCCTTGACATGGCCTCGTCTTCTACTATGAGAACTGTCATAACAAAGGAAGATTTACTGAATAGAACCCGGCGTCCGACCTGACCCTGACGGCCTTGCCTGAAATGTCTTCATACTGCCTGCGAAGATACTTCAGCCCCAGGCCGGTAGACTCGGACCCCGACAATTTGGGACATATATTATTGGTGACCGTCACCCCGGAGCCGTCCGCCACCACAGAGATGCGAAGAGGCGACTGGGCACTGACAGCATTGTGTTTCAATGCATTCTCGATAAGAAGCTGCACACTGCACGGCACCACGCGCCGCGACATGCAGCTCTCCGGAATGTCCTCCTCCATCACGAAGCCCTCGGGGAAACGGACCTTAAGCAAGCCGACATAATCCTCCACGAAGACCATCTCGTCACGGAGGCTGACAAGGGTCTCTTCTTCGTGCCTCAGCATATAACGATAAATCTCCGCGAGCTTGTGGGTATAGTCGCTCGCCTCCTGCGCGGACTGCTCCTGTATGAGACAGTCAAGCACATTGAGAGAATTGAACAGGAAGTGGGGGTTGACCTGCTGCTTGAGCTTAATGTAACGGAACAGGGCCAGGTTGGCCTTCTCCGCCTCTCGTTCCGCCTGTTCCCTGGACCTTATGGCATATTCCGCCACCCAGACGATGATGACACAACTGAATATATAGTCAAGCAGCATCTCGATCACGAATGTGCGCGGCCCCTGAAATCCGGACACGGCAAATATCAGGACGAGACGCACCATGATTATCAGGACAAAGGCGAGCAGAAGCCAGCGCAGGCCACGCCCGTCACTGGCCCCGGGACCGGCTGAAGAGCCGAATCTCAATGCACAGAACTCCGTGCTCCAGCCGAGAATCTCGGTGCAGACAAGCGTGGAGAGAGAGTGCACGACCGTGACCGGAAGCGGCAGGAGGGACAGCAGCGAGGCAAGGCCCATCCCGACACTGAATCCCAGGGGATTGACAAGGATTACGGCAATGGCCATGAACAGCACGCCCACCCTGCGCCTGAAGCAGAGCATCACGACAAGGAACATCGTGAGCAGGGTCAGCATAAGTTCATCCGCTATTCCAGTGGAATAACAGACAAACGACACAATCGCATGCAAAGCAGCAAAGATGTGTATTATCCAGCTGTCTTTGGAAATTATAATAATAACTGGCGTGAAGGTAATGATTATTCTTCAAAATGCAACCGTTCATCCCGAAATCCCTGCAATTCGTCCTCACGCTATTCATTACAAATATATTTATGCGTTTATTTGCCCATTGACACACGATAACACTATAACTGATGCAAGAGCATAAACTGAGTTTCTGGCAGATGTGGAATCTGAGCTTCGGCTTTTTCGGGGTCCAGATAGCCTACGCACTCCAGAGCGCCAACATAAGCAGAATCTTCGCCACCCTCGGAGCGGACCCGCACCAGCTCAGCTTCTTCTGGATACTGCCCCCGCTGATGGGGATGATCGTCCAGCCGCTGATAGGCAAGTGGTCCGACCGGACATGGTGCAGGATGGGCAGGCGCAAGCCGTATCTTCTCGCAGGGGCGGTGACGGCCGTAGCCGTGATGGCGCTGCTGCCGAACGCCGGAAGCCTCGATTTCACGGCCCGTCTGTTCCTCGGACTCAACGGGGCGATGTGGTTCGGGCTTTTCTCCCTGATTTTCCTCGACACTTCCATCAATGTCGCGATGCAGCCGTTCAAGATGATGGTGGGAGACATGGTGGGCGAATCCCAGAAAGCTCAGGCGTACTCGATACAGTCCCTGTTGTGCAACGCCGGCAGCCTCGTGGGCTACCTTTTCCCTATATTTTTCACCTGGATAGGCATCGCCAACACCGCCCCCAAGGGACAGATACCGCCATCGGTGATCTGGAGCTTCTACTGCGGGGCGCTGATATTGATCGCCTGCGTACTGTTCACATTCTCCAAAGTCAAGGAGATGCCGCCTAAGGAGTATGCTGAGTTTCATGGGATTGACCCGCAACGGCAGGACACCGGCGGGGCGGGGTTCATACAGCTGCTGCGCCATGCACCGCGGACCTTCTGGACCGTTGGACTCGTGCAGTTTTTCTGTTGGGCGGCGTTCATGTATATGTGGACCTACTCCAACGGGGCCGTGGCCAGGAACTGCTGGGGCAGCACTGATCCGGCATCAGCGGGCTATCAGGCCGCCGGCAACTGGATCGGCGTGGTGTTCGCCGTGCAGGCCATTGGCTCCATCATCTGGGCCATCGTGATCCCGCGGTTCAAGTCGCTCAAGGCAGCCTATGCGGTCAGCCTGCTGATAGGGGCGGCCGGGTTCATCTCCGTGGCGTTCATACACGACCAGTACCTGCTTCTGTGCTCGTACCTGCTGATAGGGGCGGCCTGGGCCGCGATGCTCGCGATACCGTTCACACTGCTGACCAACGCCCTCTCCGGGGATCATCTGGGCAGCTATCTGGGTCTTTTCAACTGCACCATCTGCCTTCCGCAGATAGTGGCGGCGGCCCTCGGAGGCGGTGTGCTGAAACTTGTCGGGGGCTCGCAGGCCAACATGCTCGTGGTCGCCGGCATACTGCTGATATGCGGGTGCGCGGCGACAACCATCATCAAAGAACATAAAAACACCAACATAAACTAACCATCAACATCAAATGAAAAGAATCCTTACTCTCTTCGCGGCAGCCGCCCTCTGTGCGGTGATGTCCGCCAGCGTGTCGGCCCAGAGCGGCGGATACGAGGTTAAGGGCGTAGTTGTCGACCAGGCGGGGCCGGTCGTCGGGGCCACGGTGATGGAACCCGGCACGACCATCGGCACGACCACGGATCTGGACGGCAATTTCAGTCTTAAAGTCTCTTCATCTTCCGCTGCAGTGGAAATCAGCTGCATCGGATACACTACACTCACTTTCAAAGCTTCCCAGCTTCCTGCAAGAATCGTCCTGAAGGAAGACAGCGAATTCATCGAAGAGGTGGTCGTGATCGGCTACGGCACAGTCCGCAAGAGCGACATGACCGGATCGGTGTCAGCGGTCAAGGCTGACCAGCTCAACAAGGGCGTCATCACATCTCCGGCAGATCTCCTCCAGGGCAAGACGGCAGGCGTAGTGGTGACCGCAGGCGACGGAGCCCCGGGCTCAAGCAGCACCATCCGCATCCGCGGCGGCTCATCCCTCAAGGCCAACAACAACCCTCTCGTGGTCGTGGACGGCCTGCCTCTGTCAGAGACGGCAATCAGCGGCGTGTCCGACGCGCTCGCATCCATCAACCCTAACGACATCGAGACCTTCACTGTCCTCAAGGACGCCTCCGCCACCGCAATCTACGGCTCCAGGGCATCCAACGGCGTCATCATGATCACGACCAAGAAAGGCTCCAAGACCGCACAGGGACTTCATGTCAGCGCGGACGTCACAGCCTCCGTCAGCCAGAACGCCAAGTACGTCAACACGCTCGACGGCGACGGCATGCGCAACATCATGAAGTGGTACCTCGGCGACTCCGGAGAAGCCTACAAGGCCCTCGGAAAAGAGAACACCAACTGGCAGAAGGAGATCTACCAGCTCGGCAAGAGCATTGACGGCAATGTGGCCCTCTCCGGCAAGGTGGGCGGCTCAAGGATGTTCTACATGCCGTTCCGCGTGTCTCTCGGCTACCACAACCAGGACGGTACCCTCAAGACCTCCAACTTCAAGCGCGAGACCCTCGCCCTCAACCTCACCCCTACCCTCTTCGACGAGCACCTCGTCATCAACCTCAACGGCAAGGGGATGAACATGGACAACCGTTTCGCCAACCAGGAAGCCATCGGCAACGCGGTCAAGATGGATCCGACCCAGCCAGTCTATGACAACAGCGTGAACGGCCTGAACGGCTACTTCTGGTGGAACAACGGCAAAGGCACTCCGACCATCGATAACGCCAACACGCTGGCCATCTCGAACCCTGTAGCCCTGCTCAACGACAAGAAGGACATCTCCAACGCCAAGCGTTTCATCGGCAACGCGCAGTTCGACTACAAGATCCACGGATTCGAAGATCTCCACCTCAACCTCAACCTCGGTATCGACTACTCGAAATCCGACGGCACTGTGGACATCGCCCCGGGCACGGAGCAGTCGTTCCACGCCAAGCAGCAGTCCGGTTCCGGTTCGCACACCGACTACAACCAGAAGAAGATTGACCGCACCCTCGAGTTCTATGCGCAGTATGACAAGCAGCTGGGCAGGCACAGCATCAACGCCATGGCCGGCTACTCATGGCAGCACTTCTACAACGAGACCTTCAACGTGGCCTACAAGGCCGACGGGACTCTCCCTAGCGCGGCGGACTACTATCTGAACAACCCGAAAACCTTCAAGACCGAGTACTACCTCGTGTCATTCTTCGGCAGGCTCAACTACAGCTGGAACGAGAGGTTCCTCCTCACGGCAACCCTCCGAAACGACGGCACCTCACGCTTCTCCAACAACAAGTGGGGCCTCTTCCCGTCCGTGGCCGCAAGTTATAACCTCGGCAAGGAAGATTTCATCAGGAACAGCGACGTCCTCTCCGCCCTCAAAATCAGGCTCAGCTGGGGACAGACCGGACAGCAGGACCTCCAGTCGGGCGACTATCCGACTCTGGCCTCATACAAGTACAACACCAACCAGTCGATGTACCACTTCGGCCAGGCCATGCTGATCCCTATCACTCCGCTCGGATACAACGCGGACCTGAAATGGGAGACCACCACGACATACAATGTAGGTTTTGACTACGGCTTCCTCTCCGACCGCATAAGCGGAAGCGTCGACTTCTACAAGCGCGACACCAAGGACCTGCTCAACCGCACCCCTGTCGCCGCCGGCGCCAACCTGTCCAACTACCTTGACGCCAACATCGGAAACCTCACCAACAAGGGATTCGAGTTCGAGGTCAACGCCATCCCGGTACAGACCCGCGACTGGAGCTGGACACTCGGATTCAACACATCCTACAACAAGACCGTCATCTCCAAGCTGACCACGGACGACGAGCGTCCGGACTATTACGGCATCACCACCGGCGGCATCTCCGGAGGCACCGGCAACACCATCCAGGTACACCAGACCGGACAGGCCCCGAACTCGTTCTTCGTATACCAGCAGGTATATGACACTGACGGCAAGCCTATCGAAGGCGCTTATGTGGACCGCAACGGCGACGGCAAGATCACCACGGCCGACAGGTACTGCTTCCACAAGGCCGCTCCGGACTGGACCTTCGGTTTCAACACCAGCCTGGCATACAAGGACTGGACGCTGGCGATGAGCGCCCACGCCAATGTCGGCAACTATGTCTACAATAATGTCAACTCCGACTGCGACCTCCTCACAGACCTCTGGGCCAACGGGTTCGTCAACAACCGTTACCATACGGCGCAGGAGCACAACTTCGCCACCTATGCGCAGTACTTCTCCGACCTCTATGTGCAGGACGCTTCTTTCCTGAAGATCGACAACATCACCCTGAGCCGCAACTTCAGATTCAACGACGGCAAGGCTGTCCCGATGAACTTCAGCGTCTTCGCCACAGTACAGAATGTCGCGTGCATCACCGGTTACGAGGGCATCGACCCGGAAATCTTCTCCGGAATCGACAACAACATGTACCCGAGGCCGCGCACCTGGATACTTGGTGTCAAGTTCAACTTCTAAGCATCGAAAACAATGAAAAAGACAAGCATAATATCTCTGGCCCTTGCGGCCTGTCTGACCGGAGGGCTCGCTTCTTCCTGCGTCGGCGACCTCAATGTCACGCCAATCGACCCGAACACCGTCCTTCCTGAGGATGTCCTCAACAGCCAGGACGCGTTCACAGCCCTCCTCGCCAAATGCTACCAGGGCCTCTCGTGCTCAGCCTCCGACGGCCCGGACAGCAGCCCGGACATCGAAGGTGTGGACGGCGGCTACGGACAGTACATGAGAGCCCTGTTCAACATGCAGGAGCTGACCACGGACGTGGCCACCTGCTGCTGGAACGACGGCAACCTTTTCGACATCCACAATCTCACCTGGAACTCCTCCAACGAGTTCGTGCTGTCGATGTACTACCGCGTATTCTATCAGATCAGTCTCTGCAACGAGTTCATCCGTCGCTCCAACAACACCAGCATCAACGGATACGACCTGAAAGCCAAATACATAGCGGAAGCCAGGGCACTCAGGCTCTTCAGCTACTACCACGCCATCGACATGTTCGGCAATGTGCCGTTCGCGACAGAGAATGACTCCGTCGGCTCAACGGGCCCTAACCAGATCTCCCGTCCGGACCTCTTCGCATGGATGGAAGGCGAGGCTCTTGACCTTCTCGACGGGAAAGACCTTGCAGAACCTGGCAAAAACGAATACGGGCGTTGCGACAAGGGCATGGTGCAGATGATTCTCGCCAAACTCTACCTCAATGCGGAGATATGGGCCGGGAAAGCACGGTATGAGGACGCGGCGAAGGTCTGCCAGCAGATTATCAGCGAGTACCCTCTGCACACCAAGAGCAGCGGCAAATACAGCGCCTGGCAGGAGCTCTTCTGCGCGGACAACCACCTCTGGACAGCCAATACCACCTACAGAGGCGACGAGATAATATTCGTCGTCGAGCAGGACGGGATACTCACCAGATCCTACGGCTGCACAAACTACCTGATTTTCGCCAGCACCGGCGCCAAGAAGCCTATGGACGCTTCCGCCATCGGTATCTCCTCCGGATGGGGTGGTCTCTCGCTGACCGGCGCATTCACCAGCAAGTTCGAGGAAGGTGACGCGCGCGCGACATTCTTCAAGGACGAGCAGTATGCGCAGTATATCGACGCTCTCCGCCGCGAGTCCGACAGCTGGTCAAACGGCTGGAAATCAATGAAGTTCATCAACATCAACCATGATGGCAGCGCGGCTCAGAACGCCGGATTCGTGGACACCGACTGGCCGGTATTCCGCAGCGCGGACGCCTATCTGATGTATGCGGAGTGCGCCGCACGCGGAGCCGCCGACAAGACCTTGGGACAGAAATATCTCAACGATGTCCGCACCAGGGCCGGCGTGGGGCCTCTCGCCCTCACTCTTGACAACATCATCGACGAGCGCGGACGCGAACTCTACTACGAAGGGTTCCGTCGCCAGGACCTCATCCGCTTCGGCCTCTTCACAACCGACAAGTACCTTTGGGAATTCAAGGGCGGCGTCAAGGAAGGCAAGGCGGTGAGCGACCACCTGAATCTCTTCCCTCTCACAGCGGGAGATGTCAACGCCAACGGCAACCTCAAACAGAATCCAGAATATTAGAATAAGATGAAAAAGTTCATATACAGTACTTTAGTACTATTCGCAGGATTGTCCGCCGCTTCCTGCCAGCAAGAAGAACTTGCCATATATGACCCGGGCAAGGTCAAGGCGCCTACCCTGGGTGCCGTCAGCGGCAGCACCCTCAAGGCTGACGGGGCGGACATCATGATAGACTTCGGCAAAGCCGATTTCGGTGTGACCGTCTCCGACACCTACACCCTCTATGCGGCAGCCTCCGAGTCTTTTGACAAGGCGGAGAAAGTCAGCGCCGCCATCAGCGCCGGCAAGATAAGCGTCAAGCAGTCCGTGCTCAACAGCACCATCCTCAATCTTGACGGGCAGATCGGCGAGCCTTTCACCCTCTATCTCAGACTTTCCGGCTACATCACCAACGACAAGACCTCGGCAATCAGCAAGACCGAGTCTCACTCCAATGTCGTCTCCGCATCGTTTACCCCTTACAACCAGGCCGTCCTCGACAAGGATACCTATGAGCACATCTGGGTACAGGGTCAATACTGCGACTGGTCGCATGACAAAAGCCAGTTCCTCTACAACTACAGCAAGGACGGCGTGAAATACACCGGCGTGATAGATTTCGCGGACAAGGCGTCTGATGGCATCAAGTTCACAGGCGTAGGCGCCTGGGAAGACGACACCAACTGGGGCTCGGCCGACAGCGGCGAAGCTGCCGAGGCCGGCACGATACAGCTCATCACCGGCGGCGCGTCCAAGAACATAGTCTGCTACAGCAAGCGCTTCTACATGTTCTCCTTCAACCGCAAGACGCTTGTGCTCACCAAGGAATGGGGCGCGAACAGCATAGGAATCGTCGGCTCCATCAATGACTGGGGGAATGCCGGCCCGGACATCAAGATGAACTTCAACAAGGACTATGTGCGTTTCTGGGCTGACATCGAGATCACAAAGGAGGAGGAAGTGAAGTTCCGCGCCGACTCCGACTGGGCCAACAACTGGGGAGCAGGCGCCATCGGCGGCGGAGACAACATCAAACTCGGGCCGGGCAAGTACCGCGCATATCTCGACATCAACAAGGGCATCGTCGAGTTCAACGAGAAGATGTTCGGCAAGGACGAACCTTCCGCGGACGGCAAATAATCACACTCTCTCTGCAGATGCGTCCGGGCAAAAGTCCCGGGTGCATCTGCTTTTATTAAGATATGTTGCCGCAGATTCGGCAACTTGTTTTTAACGATTGCTATATTTACGCAATGAAAAGATTCCGCTTTCTCTATGTCTTGCCGCTTGTCTTGTCCCTTATCCTCGCGGGTTGTGACAAGAAGGGCACAACTCCGCCCGAACCGCCGGCACCGCAGGTTCCGGACAGGACCGGAGAGTCTCTGATCAGCTATCAGCTTCTGGTCTATTCGTTCGCGGACAGCGACGGAGACGGCTGCGGAGATTTCAAGGGCATAGAGCAGAGGCTCGACTATCTCAAGCAGATGGGCGTACAGGCCCTGTGGCTCTCGCCCATCCACAAGGCGGCATCTTATCATGGATATGACGTGCTCGACTACTCGAGCATAGACCCGGACTTCGGAAGCGAGGCGGACTTCAAATCGCTCGTGGACGCGGCCCACGCCAAGGGTGTCAAAATCTACCTTGACTATGTGCTCAACCACAGCTCCAGAGACCACGAGTGGTTTCTGGACGCCAAATCCGGCAAAGACAGCAAGCACCGGGACTGGTACATATTCTCAGACAATCCTCAAGCTGACATACGGGACGGCAAGATCGCGATGATCTCCGGCGAAGGGGCTGCGGGCTACGACTCCGGGCAGTGGTTCCCGGCCGTCAGCGGGGGCAAACAGGAAAAACTCAAATTCACCCTCAGCCTCGACTCCTCCCGCAAACCGTCGCATCTGACCGTGGAAAAGACGGAAAGCATAGAGAATGAAGGCCCGGCGGACAGCGGCATCTGGCTCTACTATGGAGACGGCTCTCTCGCGCAGTTCCACACCTCGGGCGAGAGCATCTGCACGCTGTCACTGGAAATGACAAGCGACTGGGGCGTCCTCGTCAGGACAAGCACCAGCGAATGGGGTTCACATAAATACGGAGCACCTGCGGGCCACAATCACCTGGCCTGGGGCCAGGCGCTCCAGCTCACAAGCAGCGACAGCCAGGACATCCTCCTGCCGGACATGAGTTCGACCATGTACCACTCTCACTTCTGGACCGCATGGTTCGCCGACCTTAATTACGGCCCGGCCTCCAGCTGCGAGAATTCCGCTCCGTTCAAGGCCGTCTGTGAGTCTGCCGACAAATGGATAAGGCTTGGAGTGGACGGTTTCCGTCTGGACGCCGTCAAACACATCTACCACAATGCCGCCTCGGACGAGAACCCGACATTCCTGAAGAAATTCTACGACCGCTGCAACGCAAGCTACAAGGCCGCAGGAGGCAGCGGAGACTTCTATATGGTCGGAGAGCAGTTCAGCTCGGCGGCAGAGGTCGCGCCATACTACAAAGGCCTGCCGGCCCTGTTTGAATTCAGTTTCTGGTGGACTCTGCGGGACGCGATTAACAACGGGCGCGGGAGTTCCTTCGTGGCCGACATCCAGAGCTTCACCGCCCAATACGCCAGGTACAGACCTGACTTCATAGAAGCCACCAAACTCTCCAACCACGACGAAGACAGGGCGGGCAACGACTTCGGCAAGAACAGCAGCAAGATGAAGCTAGCCGGAGCCGTGCTGCTCACTGCCGGAGGGCAGCCGTATATCTACCAGGGCGAGGAGCTCGGCTACTGGGGGAGCAAGGCCGACGGCGATGAATATGTACGCACGCCGATAATGTGGACATCTGACGGTAGCGGCCTGGCCTCGGCAAGGCTCTCGGACAAGATTGACAAGTCCATGCTGACCGGCGGAATCTCCGTGGAGAAGCAGGCGGCGGACCCCGGATCCGTGCTCTCTCTCTACCGCAAGTTCGGAGAACTGCGCGACCGCTACAAGGCTCTCGCCAAAGGAAGCTTCGAGTACTGCCCCGCTGCCGCATCCGTCCCGTCTGCCGCCGCCTGGTACCGCGAGCATGACGGCCAGCGCGTGCTGGTGGTGCACAACTTCGGCTCCGGGGCCGTCAACATCAATTTCCCCTCCGACAGGCTCGACAACATGATAGGCTCCAACGGCAGCGCCTCCGTCAAAGGAGATAAGCTGAGCCTCGGGGCGTTCTCTTCCGCAGTGTTCCTGCAATGACAAGACAAACATCCGAACCATGAAACGAATATATATTTTCCTGGCCATAGCGGCCCTCGCCGCTTCCTGCACCGGCAGGACAGCACCGGCGACAGATGCCGGATATCCGGCAGACGCGACAGTCTACGAACTCAATGTCAGGCAGATGACCCCTGAAGGGACATTCGCCGCAGCCGGAGACCGCCTCGCCTCCCTCAAAGACCTCGGAGTGGACATAGTGTGGGTCATGCCGCCATACCCCATCGGGGAGCAGGGCCGGAAAGGCAGCCTGGGGTCTTATTACGCCGTCAGGGATTACTGCGACATCAATCCCGAGTTCGGCACCCTGGCAGACTTTGACACCTTCCTCGACAAGGCGCACTCCCTCGGGCTCAAGGTGATACTTGACTGGGTGGCCAACCACACCGCTCCGGACCATCCGTGGGCCACTGAACAAGACCCGGACTGGTATGTGCGCGACAAGGACGGCAACACCATAGTGGAGCATGACTGGACGGACATAGCGAAACTCAACTACGACAACCTCCAGATGCGCCAGGAGATGGAGAAGAGCATGCGCTTCTGGATAGACCGCGGAGTGGACGGTTTCCGCTGCGACGTGGCATACAAGGTGCCGGAAGACTTCTGGAAACCCGTAATCAGCCGCCTCAGGGAGAGTTCCCCGAGAGAACTGTACTTCCTCGCCGAAGGAGAGGAACGCTGGCTGCACGCCGCGGGATTCGATGCCACATACGCCTGGAAACTGCACCACCTGCTCAACAGCATAGCCCGCGGCAAGGCGGATGCCGACAGCCTGACGGCCTACATTGACTGGAACGCGGCAAACTACCCCTCTGACGCGCTGAGGCTCTGTTTCACCTCCAACCACGACGAGAATTCATGGTCCGGGACAGAATTCGAGAGGATGGGAGACGCGTGGCAGGCCATGGCGGTGCTCTGCTGGACCCTGCCGTCCTCGCAGCCGCTGATATACACCGGCCAGGAAATCGGCTACGACCACAGGTTCGCGTTCTTCGAAAAGGACCCGATACCGGAGTGGAAGACCAACTCATACACCGAGTTCTACAGATACCTCAACTCCATAAGGCATTCCCACCCGGCCCTTGATGCCGGAGCGGGTGAATACAGGCTGCTCTCCACAGAAGGCAACACCATCGTTTTTTCGAGAACCCTCGGGGATGACAGTGTCAAGGTGAGCGTGCAGCTGGAGGCCCCGTGGGAATGGAGCATCAGCAGCGAGAGCGACCGCGTCGCCCACATCGAGCCGCCATGCTGGTGGACGGGGATGCGGACTCCGCTCCAGATAATGATCAACGGGGAGGACATCTCCAGCTACGACATCACCATCGAAAACAGCAACGGAGTCTCTATCAAGGAAATACACAAGGCGGAAAGCCCAAACTATGTCTTTGTCGACATGGATATTCCCGAAGACGCGGCGCCGGGCACAAGATGGTTCATATTCAGCAGGGGCTCCGACCGCTTCCGCATCCCATACGAGATCTCCGGACGCCGCGAGGGCTCGGCGCTCAGGCGCGCCTTCGGCACTGCGGACGCGGTGTACCTGATAATGCCGGACCGCTTCGTCAACTCCGACAAGACCAACGACAACTCCGCCTCCATGACGGAAAAGGCCGACTACAAAGCCTTCTTCGGCAGGCACGGCGGCGACATTCAGGGCATAATGGACCAGCTGGACTACATCTCCGGACTCGGAATGACAAGCATCTGGTGCACCCCGCTCCTCGAAGACAACGAGCCGTCCGGCTCCTACCACGGATACGCCTGCACTGATTACTACAAGATAGACCCGAGGTTCGGCAGCAACTTCAAATACCGTGAACTCGTGCGTGAAGCCCGCGCAAAGGGACTCGGGATGATAATGGACATCGTGACCAACCACTGCGGCGACGCACACTGGTGGATGTCCGACCTTCCGTTCTCCGACTGGGTGCACCGGTGGCCGGAATACACCCATTCCAACTGCGCCTTCTCCGTCCACAACGACCCGTACTGCTCGCAGCATGACCGCGACAACATGGTCGGCGGCTGGTTCGACACGAGCATGGTGGACATGAACCTCGACAATCCGTATCTGCTACAGTATTTCAAGCAATGGGCGATATGGTGGACAGAATGGGCCGACCTGGGAGGGCTGAGGGTGGACACCTATCCGTACAACGAGAAAGAGCCGATGTCGGAGTGGTGCAAGGCCGTGATGCAAGAATATCCCGACTACAACATAGTGGGCGAGGTATGGTCGTCAAACGTGCCGCAGGTCGCATATTGGCAGGCGGACAACCCCAACAGGGACGGGTTCAATTCCCACCTGCCGTCGATAATGGACTTCTGCCTGATGGACGCCGTCCGCTCGGGCATCAACACGGACAAGGAAGACTGGGACAACGGCTTCACCAGGATTTATGATTCCATGGCCAACGACTTCTATTTCACGGCTCCGGACAAGATGATGGTGTTCCCGGGCAACCACGACACAGACCGCATCGGCGATGTGGTCCGCAAAGACCCCGCCAAGATGAAACTGGTGATGAGCCTGATGGCCACCGTGCGGGGGTTCCCGCAGATTTTTGCCGGAGACGAGATGATGGCGGTCTCCGACGACCTCTCACAGGGCCATGGAGGCCTGAGGGTGATGTTCCCCCTGAACTGGGAGTCCGACCCCGTAAGCAAAGACCTGCACGACTATGTCAGCACCCTCTTCCAATGGAGAAAAGGCTCCGAGGCTGTACACAACGGCAAGACCCTGCATTTCCTGAGCCGGGACAACACCTACGCCTTCTTCCGCTATACAGACGATGAGGCCGTGTTCGTCTACCTCAACAACAACAGCACCCCGCGCACCGTCCCGTGGGCGGACTATGCGGAAATCACTTCCTCCCTCAAGGGAAAAGGACATAATATCTTCGACGGCAGCGAGTTCAACGCAGAGAGCTGCCTTGTACCGGCAAAATCAAGCATAATCATAGAATTCAAATGAACAGACTGAAATATCTCCTGGCCATCGCCTGCATGGCGTGCGCCTGCACTGCCCCGGAAACCGCATTCTCCGAAAGCGACGCGCTCCTGTCCCCAGACGGCATGCTCCGCCTGTCTTTCTCCGTCAAGGACGGCATCCCGATGTATGCTCTCCAGCGGGACGGCAAGGATGTAGTGCTCCCGAGCCGCCTCGGCTTCGAGATGCGCGGCACGGTGAAATCCGAGAAGATAGACATCCAAGCGGACCGGATCAGCAAGACGGACGCCCTCCCGGGATATATGATGGACCGCGGGTTCGAGCTGCTGGACAGCAGCCGAGACAGCCTGGACGAAACTTGGGAACCTGTCTGGGGAGAAGAGTCGAGTATCCGCAATCACTACAACGAGCTTCTCGTGCGCCTGCGGCAGAAAGAAAGCGGGCGCAGGATGGACGTGCGCTTCCGCCTCTTCGATGACGGGCTCGGCTTCAGGTATGAGTTCCCGGGCGGGCAGCCCCTGGTCTATTTCGTGATCAAGGAAGAGCTCACCGAATTCGCCATGGCGGGAGACCACCTCAGCTGGTGGATACCCGGAGACTATGACACCCAGGAATACGAATACGGCGAGTGCCGCCTCTCGGAGATAAGTTCCCGCTTCAGCGAACAAGTGTGCGGCAACAGCTCGCAGACGCTTTTCAGCACCTCCGGAGTGCAGACCTCCCTGCAGATGAAGACGGACGACGGACTGTATATCAACATCCACGAAGCCGCCCTGGTAGACTATCCGTGCATGCATCTGCTCGTGGACGGCAAGACCGGCACGCTCCGCGCCTTCCTCACCCCGGACGCACAAGGGTGGAAGGGCTACATGCAGACGCCGTGCACCACCCCTTGGAGGACGGTCCAGGTGGCCGACTCGGCCGAGAAACAGCTCGCCAGCCGCCTTGTGCTCAACCTCAACGAGCCTTGCGCCTACGAAGATGTCAGCTGGATCAAGCCTGTCAAGTACATGGGCGTCTGGTGGGAGATGATAGCCGGCAAGGGAAGCTGGTCCTACACCGACGTGCCGTCCGTCAAGCTCGACAGTTTCGACTACTCCACGGCCACGCCGAACGGACGCCACAGCGCCAACAACACCAATGTGCGCCGCTACATAGACTTCGCGGCCGCCAACGGCTTCGACGCCCTGCTCGTGGAAGGCTGGAACATAGGCTGGGAGGACTGGGCCAACTGCAGCAAGGACTATGTGTTCGACTTCGTCACCCCTTACCCGGACTTCGACATCAAGGCCCTCAACGAGTACGCCCGCAGCAAGGGCATAAAACTCATGATGCACCATGAAACCTCAAGTTCGGTGCGCAACTACGAACGCCATCTCGAAGCCGCCTACAGCCTGATGGACAAATACGGCTACAACGCCGTCAAGTCCGGCTATGTCGGAGACATCCTGCCGCGTGGAGAGCACCACTACGGCCAATGGATGGTGGGCCACTACCTCTATGCCGTCACCGAGGCCGCCAAGCACCGGATAATGGTCAATGCACACGAAGCCGTGCGGCCTACCGGGCTTTGCCGGACTTATCCCAACCTGATAGGCAACGAGTCGGCACGCGGCACCGAATATCAGGCATTCGGAGGAACATCCCCGAAGCATGTCACAATCCTGCCGTTCACCAGACTCAACGGAGGCCCGATGGACTTCACCCCCGGCATCTTCGAGCAGAACCTCAAAGAGTGGTGCGGCAACGACTCGCACGTCAACGCCACCATCGCCAACCAGCTCGGCCTGTACCTGACCATGTACTCCCCTCTCCAGATGGCCGCCGACACCCCGGAGCACTATTCCCACTTCATGGATGCGTTCCAGTTCATCAAGGACGTGGCCGTGGACTGGAGCGAGAGCAGGTATCTGTTCGCGGAGCCGGGAGATTATATCATCGTGGCGAGGAAAGCCAAAAAAGACGGGCAGTGGTTCTGCGGCGGCGTCACGGACGAGCAGGCACGGGAGTTCGACATCCCGCTTGACTTCCTCGGGCCGGGCCGCTTCGAAGCGAGAGTCTACGCCGATGCCGACGACGCCCACTACCTGACCAACCCGCAGGCATACACCATCACGAGCGAGCCTGTAGACGCATCAGAGAGGCTTCACATCAAGATGGCGCCGGGCGGAGGATTTGGAATATCTTTCAGAAAGCTATAACTTTGGATACATTTTAGAATTTATGCAGGTCACATTCAAAATCAAATACTGGACAGAGTGGGGAGACAGTCTCACGCTCATCCTCGGTGGCAAAAAACATCCAATGGAATGGTCCGACGGGGCAATCTGGCATGTCACTGTAGAGCACTGCACGGCAGCCATGCTCAAAGACTACTCCTATGTCGTGATGCGCTCCGGGCTGATCTGGCGCACAGAGTGGAAGCACCACAGCGCCAAACTCGCCAGGGAGATTGACGACAGCTGGATAGACTGCCCGATTCCGGGCTGTCCTTTCCCGAGGGAGCATCAGGCGCCTATCTTCGACCGCCCCGACTTCCGTGGCGCCGGCACCGCCATCCCGGTGTTCTCGCTGAGGAGCGCTGACGACTTCGGCATCGGGGAATTCCGCGACCTGCACAAACTGATCGACTGGGCCGAAGCCACCGGGCAGTGCATCATCCAGCTCCTGCCGGTCAACGACACCACCAGGGAAGGCGGCTGGAAGGACTCCTACCCGTACAGCCCCGTCTCATCATTCGCCCTGAATCCGATGTACATACACCTGCAGAGCCTCGGAATCAAGGAAAACGCAGAATTCAAAAGGCAGCAGGCCGCGCTGAACGCCCTCCCGGAGATAGACTATCCAAGGGTTTTCGAGGCCAAGATGAGATACCTGCGCAAGGCATTCGAAACCAGGGGAGAAAAAGACATGCAGACCCCTGCATTCAAGGCTTTCCTCAAGGAGAATGAGTTCTGGATTGACGAATACGCGCAGTTCTGCGCCAGGCGGGACTCGCTTGAAGAGGAATACTACCTCTGGATGCAGTGGCATCTTGACAAGCAGTTCTATGCAGAGGCCAGATACGCCCGCAGCAAGGGCATCGCGCTCAAGGGAGACCTCCCTATCGGCGTCAGCGCCGACAGCGCGGAGGCCTACTGGCACCCGGAACTCTTCAACCTCGACTCCACAGCAGGCGCTCCGCCTGACTACTTCAGCCGCGACGGGCAGAACTGGGGTTTCCCGACATATAACTGGGATGAGATGGCCAAGGACGACTACGCCTGGTGGAAGTCGCGTCTGCGCAAGATGGCAAGATATTTCGATGCTTTCCGCATAGACCACATCCTGGGATTCTTCCGCATATGGGAAATCCCGGCCGGCGAGAAAAGCGGCCTGTCCGGGCATTTCAACCCGGCCCTGCCGTACTCCATCGAAGAAATCAACGCCATGCATCTTCCTGTCGAGGGCTTGTTCCACAAAGATCCGCGCAATCCGGGAATGTACCAGCCTCTCATCTGCCCGGCATCACAGCACCTGCCGCAGTGGCAGCAGGAGCAGTTCGGACGGCTCTACAATGACTTCTTCTTCAGCCGCCACAATGAGTTCTGGAGACGCAACGCCGAGAAGAAACTGCCTGAGCTGCTGAGCGCCACAGGCATGCTCGCCTGCGGAGAAGACCTCGGCATGGTGCCTTCATGCGTGCCCGGAGTCATGGCCCATGAGAAAATCCTCTCCCTTAAAATGCGCGGCATGGAAGGAGAAGGGGAATGGAATCACCTCAGCGTCTGCGCCACCTCCAGCCACGACATGGAGACACTCCGCATGCAATGCGACACGGATCCGCAACCGTGGGAAGTCCGCAATATGCTCTGGGAGTTCCTGAACTCCCCGTCCATGCTGGCCATCTTCCCTCTTCAGGACTGGCTTGCGCTGGACGCGAAGCTGCGCCGCCCATTCAGAAGCGAAGAGAGGATAAACGAGCCGGCAGACCCGCACCACCACTGGCGCTTCCGCCTGCATCTGGACCTTGACGCCCTCCGTGAAGCCTCATCGCTCAACGTCACCATCTGCGGCCTCATCAAGGACAGCAACCGGTATATTATAAAGTAAAATACATCTCCCGGTGGAGGGGGAGAGGTACCTGTACTTCTCCCCCTCCACCGTATCCGGCGAGAGCCGTGGCACGAAAGCGCCTAAGGCTAATAACACCATGCTGATATGAACCCCACATAATATTCTTCTTCGGAAGATGGGACTTTTTTCACCCACATCCCTTTAGATTTCAGACCAAAATCAGCGAAAACAGAGTCAATTTGTTTATTAAACTTGTTTGTTCTGTAGATATCGGCTTAACGCTGCACATGCGAAAACTCAGAAGAATGAACTTAATCTAAAAGTTTAAGATCATCAAGACCTATTCCAAGCTCTTTGCACATCATTTTGAATTCAACGCTGTCACGAAATTCAGACACCTTCTTTTCCACCTCCTTGATTTTTTCGTCATTTTCCTTTTCCTTGGGGTCAACTCCTTTGCGCAAACAGGCCTTGTCAAATGGGGCTGCACCATTCTTGTTGATAATATAAAACATATTCTGATTCTTTCCATTGTTGCCGGTTACAACAATCCACTCGTCATTATACCATACTCTCGAGTCAATCAACAACTGGGTTAACGGAGATCCGGCAGTGCACGAGTTTCCATCCAGATGTGTACATAACACTATTTCCCGAGATTTGCTGCTCATATCCAGCGCATATATCCCTTTCCCGAGATCATGACTCCCATATGCATCCGGATCCGTCCAAAACCATATGCTGGCTACGGTTAAAATGATAACAATCAATACGGCAAGAGATATCAGAATGCCAAAGAGAATCGCTACCACATCACTTATTTCCGACATCAATCTTCTCATCTGATCAATACATAATCATCCTTATAGAGCAAGTCCCCAAATTCGGAAATCCCGAAAGACTTTATGTCGAGATACTTTTCAATATCACTTAAACTCACAGACACGAGTCTTTCCAGATAACGCTCGGCCTTGTCCTTATCTATAAAGACATACTTAAAAGTTTCACCCGGCTGAATCATCTTGATAAATGTAATCCCAATGGTGGGATGATAAGGCTCTCTAATGACCGACAATGTCGTCTTCATTTCACTCAAAGGCCTAGTCGCAATCCAAGAGAAATATGTCTCATCCGTGACATTCTTGACGCTTATTTCCCAATATTCTGATATTGAACCATCTATATAGTCGGGGACGGTTTTTCGTTGCATCTCTTCAAGCGTCTGCGCCTTAATCATAAAAGTGCAGCATAATAAGGATATGATGGAGATAAAAGACCTAATATTCATTTTCTTGCATATTTCTGACGTGTGGTTCGCCGGAATCCCCGGCGCAGCGGGAGTACGGGGAGAGGAACGGGTACTTCTCCGCCATCGGGTCCTGCGAGAGCCGGGAGGCGGAGAAGCATAAACTGCACATCCTATCCAAAAGTAACATTCAAGATCCAAAAGATTAACAAAGCATAAAAAAGGACATTATATATTATATTGAATACCTTTCTGTTGTAAACACTGTCACATGGTGAGACATTGGGCATCTTATCCGGCATATCGTCTCCAGGTCTCTTTTGTGTCATAAATACAGTCATCTTCAATTTCTTCGTAATTGATTGTGTAGAACAGGGAATCCATTTGAGCGGTTTCCAAATGCAAGCTGTCAAGAGCATGATTGAAACTGTCTCTGTCATCATAAGCGACTGTGCTGAAACAATCAGATTGTTTGACATGCCCGTGTTTAGGATATTTCCACATATAAACGGTCGTAATATAGTATGGAGCCCATTCTTTACCTGTCCCATCAACATAATATGACAAAATATATTGATTATCCCAAAATACCTTGTTCACGCAGGACTTGGCAACATATAGGGTCTTACTTGCTGGAAACCCGCGTTCGTATCCGAATCTGAGCCGGTAATCCAAAGACTCATTTGGAATGACAAGAAAAACAAGATGCGGAGCTCCACTGATTGCGACGTTTACAAACGGACGTTTATTTCGGTCTATCTGGTCTATTGCGTATCCACTCTTCCCCACGATTAGTTGATGGCTAGTATACAACTGATATTCGCGTATAAAACCGCTCAACCACATAAGCATCATCAGAAAAAACATAATCTTGATTGTCTTTATGATTTTTATGCTGAATCCTTTCATATCCGTTATTTGCTCGCGCCATTAAATGTTGACCATATATAGAACTGATAATCCTTGCTCTTATACCTATCCATTCCGTCCGGGTCCACGAGGTTGACAAGATCCCCGGCGCAGCGGGAGTAGGGAGAGAGGGACGGGTAGTAGTCGCTCCGCGAGCGCACGATACCAATATAAATCATCGAATCCATTTTCTATTCTAGTTAACCTGTTGTTCAAAAGGGCCGCCTTGCTGGATTGGTTCTTCGGGGAAAGCCATTTATCTCTCCCGGAGCCTTTGCAACTTCCTCTGTTTGTTACATACCTATACTTTTATGTATGATACGGCTTCTTCTGCCGTTCTGCCATTTTGCGGTGTCAATTTAAACCTTGAATGTCTGCGCCTTTTGAGTATGGCATTGCAATCAGTATACTCTCCGGATAACCCCATATAGTATAAACTAGATGTTGCCTTATCCTTAAAATCAAGTCTCCAATAAGGTACCTGTCTAAAACCATAATAAAATCCTCCGGAGTCATTTGAAATAAACGAAAAATGTATATCACTATTGGTCCCGTTAATCATCGGCTCTACAATGTAATGTGGACAATGAACAGATATTAGGTGTCTTGAAAAAAACAACATATCATTGAATTCCGGCTTATACATTTGACAGCTTCCATTTTTTAGACTGCTTTCCGACTTCGCAATGGTAATAAAATCAAGGGAGTCATTCGGGCTATTGATGTCTCCCAAAAAAAGGTAAGCATAGTTATCCTCATCACAAAAATACATACGCATAGTATCTGGCAACATTTCACGTGCCCAATATGAAATGACTGTAACTCTGTGCCTGTCCATACGAATATGATTTTTATAATCATTCAGAAAAACAATATCCGAAAGCCTGAAAACCATAGGCCAAAAGACCAATGCTGAACCAAGAGACAGCCATAAAACCTTTTTTATAGTATCTTTTCTACTCATTCCTCTACTTTTATGATGTGATGACTCACATAAACAGTATCCTTGCGATAATCACCGTTTGATTGCTCTTTTCGCAACAGATAAGCTGATGGATCATCAGTGTCAAATATAAATAGCCAGTAAGGGCACAACACAAAAGTACTAGATTCCCCTGAAGTTCTGATATACTGTTCCCTCTCTTTTCTTGTGGTCAAAGGTTTTATTGCATAATGAGGGCAATGTATTTCCTTAAGATTCGTTTCAATATTGTATACATATAATGTATCATTGTTGTCGACTTTATAAAAGCATTCAGATGAAAAGCGAGAATATCTGAACCTGATATAATCTGAAGAATCTGAACGTTGACATTTACCATCACCGCCAAAAAACAAGTAGGCATCACCGTCCATATAACAGAATGTCATAGTATCAGACAAAATCTGCGGCGCATAATACGCTGTTATTTCCTTCCCCCGGGACATAAACATGTTCTCAAATACCCACACACACATAAAGACTGCCATCAAGACAAGAGGGGGTAACAATATGGAGAATAAAACGACAACTATTTTGTTTATAATCTTCATTTCCATTGTTTATAATATCCTATTGTGCCCATTATCCACCCATAATACTGTGCATTCCTTGAGGTAAGCCCTTCCCTTACGAAAACAGGTTTCCTTTGGTTGTCTTCTGCCGCCTCTCGTCACCTGTTGGTGAAGGCCCGGTACTCCTCCCGGGTCATCACCACCGCAGGTGTTTCGGGGGCCTTTACTCCAAGATTCTTGACGGGACAATATGATAGAATTTAGAGATGCATCATATGACTTCTTTGAATTCTCGGGAACATTAACATAATACGCTCTGACTTTTCCTCCTACATTGTCCCGTCTCCAATACTTTTCACCAATCATGCCAATAGCGGTTTTTGACGAGCAAGCCAATGGTTCAAGTGTCTCAAAGTCAAATTCAAGTAGCGAGCCTTCCGTTATGATTATAACACCACCATCCTTGAAATAGTAATAATATATTATTCCTTCATCATATCCGTCGACTTTAATCTTGTAGTCCTGAAACGGTAAAACAATCTCATATTTGCACGATTGCAGGTTCTGCATTTCTTTTGGCCCGGCAAAAGAAAGTGCAGACAAAAGCATCACAATAACGGCACTCTTCATTGGTTCTTGTCAAAACAATTCTTTAATGACTCTGCGACCATTTTTTCAATGGTATCCTCTCTTGATCTGTTTCGAATATCAAGTGTTTCCGATTTAATGATATAGAACCCCCTTATAATAGTCCTCAAAATCAGGGTCTTCTTTCTTCATGGCACGCACATAATCCCTATACCAAGCTGTTCTCAGCTCGCGACTTATGAATCTTTGCAGGCAGTTCTCACGGGGAAAGGATTGGTATTGATTGTCATAGAAATAGAGCTGCGAGTAGAATCGCAATCTCCAGTCATAATGATTCAAGACTTTTATTACATTCAAATAATACTCCGGGGAAAAGAATGACTTTTTGTTAAAAAGGACATCAACTTGCTCAGAATAAGACAAAGCCACAGTATCTGCGTGTTTGTCATATTTAAGAATAATAACAAACCTTAAATCACCGTCAAAACAATCATTTTCCTTAAAATTTTCATCTGAGCTGACCATCATTTTTTTTAGATGCGTTGTGTTTTTTATGTTAATTCTCTTTACCCACTTATTATTCAGTAGTTCAAGAGGCGTAACACAAAGATCGGTGACAATGCACCATGGCGGCATTATTTCTGGAGGTAGATAGTAGGCCTCCGCCTCTTTGGGAAGTGCTTTATCCTTGTCTTGCCCTAAAGACAGTGTAGGCATCAGCAGTGCAGATAGTATGACAAGCGCATAGCGAAGCATACTACATATCGGTGTGTGCGCGTTCATCGAATTCATTTTCTATTCTGGTTAACCTATTGTTCAAAAGGGCCGCCTTGCTGGACTGGTTCTTCGGGGAAAGAGATGGCTCTACTCTGTCCCTGTGCGTTTTATGACTCCTGCGGGTAACCTCGCCCTCATTTATTTCTCCCAAGGCCTTTGCAACTTTCTGCTCCATTCCGGCGATCACTCTTCTTTCCTCTATCGTGCCATAACCATTGTCAATTTTGGTTTGTTTATCTTTTTTAAATCCAACAGGATCATAAATCGCTCTTACGGCATGCTCGATCTCGTGGGCCAATATCACCACTGAAGACCTCCATTTCCGGGTATCCTTATTATAAGTCATTCTTGATGAATCCCATTCCAAGTAATTCAAGCCTGAAATAAAGTGGGTGCCCTGAAAACGAACAGGGCCTTCAATAACCAATTCAACATTAGGGTCATTCTCAATCCTCACGAAACTCTCGTCCACACCCGCCTCTGCGAGCATACTGCGAGCTTCAGCATAGGCCTTTCTGAAGTTTTCGTTCCCGACTACACGTATCCTCCCGCCCTCCTCGTCAATGAGGTTCACCGGATCGCCGGCGCAGTAGGAGTACGGGGAGAGGAACGGGTACTTCTCCGCCATCGGGTCCTGCGAGAGCCAGGAGGCGGTGGCCGGGTCGTACAGCCGCGCCCCGAAATCCAGCAGCGGCAGCCCAGCCGGCTCCGCCTGCCACTCCTTGCCGGAGAAGCGCCACCTGCCGTCCGCGCCGCCGGTCTCCTCATAAGAGCCGGTCCTGGTCCCGAACGGGTAGTAGTCGCTCCGCGAGCGCACGATGCCCTGCGCGTCAACTACGGCCCTCACGCTCCCCAGGTGGTCGGTGATGTGGTAGCGCACGTCATCGACAGCACCCGTGGAGGCGCGCCTCAGTATGCGCCCGGCGCTGAACCCGACGCTCTCCACTGTCCCGTCCGGGAGAAGCACGAACGCGCCACGGTATCTGCGTACGGCACCGCCCGCGGAGGACACCTCCGCCTTCGTCCCGTCGGAGAGGCGGACATACCTCGCCTTCACCGTCCCGCCCTCGCGGAACACCGCCGGACGTCCCGTGAGGTCGTGCCCGACCGTGACGCCGGGGAGCGGGCCGGAGGTCACGCCCCCGTCCCTGCCGTAGGTCCAGCCGTCACGGCGCTGACCCGTGTAGGCGTACGACAGGAGGGTCTCCGGGAGGTTTCCGGAGGCTCCGTAGCGGCTCAGCGAGGCGATGTCTCCGTCCTTGGTGTAGGAGATGTCCCCTTCTGTGTATGTCCGCAGAGGCGCGGCAGATGTCCCCGCGAACCGGCGCGTGTCCGACAGGCGGCCGAACCCGTCATAGGACAGGGAGAGCGCCTGCGCCGCGTCCGTCCCGTGCCGCCACTCCCACTCCGAGGCCTGCCCCGACCAGCGCGCCGCAGCGGTCCCCACGTGCTCCGGATGCCCACGGCGAAGCGACATCGAGAACACCGGCGCCCCTTGCGACTGGGATGTAACACCCTTCGCGGCGCCGCGCCCCGTCATCCATCCCCTGATGTCATAGCTGTCCGTGACGGTAACCGCGCCCGCGCCTTCTCCGAGAACCATGCCCCTCGGGCGTCCGAGATCGTCGTAGGCATACGCAACTTCCGTCGCCGCGCCGCCATCCACGCTCGCGCTCTCCGAGAGGAGCCGCCCCTCGTTGTCGTATGTGCGCAGCGTCAGCTTCGCGTGAGTGCCGCAGGTCTCCTGCTCCGCGGTCACATTGCCCGCGAAATCGTAGCCGAGGCTCGTCCTGCATACCGTCCCGTCCGGCCACTTCTCCGCCGTCTGGATAAGGCGCCCGAGGCTGTCGTAGTGGTATGCCCTCGTGACATGTCCCGACACCGCACCCAAGCCCCCATCAGGAGAGAGCACCGCCGCCTCCGACCGGGTCGGCAGGCCCGCGCCCTTGTCAGGGTCGTACAGCGCCGTCACGCCGGCCACCGGGACGAACCCCAGGCCGGCGGAGGTCTCGCCCGACCTGTCGCCATACAGCGTCCGCCCGAGGAGGAGGGCCGACTCCGGGTACGCCTCCGCCGGCAGCGCCGACGAGGCGAACAGGGACTGGAAATGCTCCCGCGTACCCGCGCTCGAAAGCAGCCTGCGCTCCACGAGGTGCCCGTGTGCGTCATACCTGTACGTGATCCACCTGCCTGCGGCGCGGGCCTCGCCGCCACGCTCCATCACCGGACGGCCGGAGGCGTCGTACACATACTCCTCCGTCTCCCGGCCAGGGAGCTTTCTCGTCAGGAGCAGGCCCCTGCCGCTGAAACGACGCACGGTGCAGAACCGCGCCGCAGGCGTCCCGTTCGCGTCAGTCAGGCCAGGGGCCGCCCACGTCCCACTCTCCGGGAGAAGCGCGCTCCCGCCGGGGCCTACCGTCCAGGCCTCGTTACCCTGGAAGTCCGGGACACGGTAGGTGTCGAGGGACTCCGTGCCGGAGACGCGCCTCTCCAGCACGGTCCGTCCCATGTTGTCGGAGAACACGTCCGTCACCCTCCCGTCCTCGTCCGCCGTGCGGGTGCGCGCGAGGGCCCCCGCAGGGTAGAAGCCAGAGACGACGAGGTTCCCCTCCGCATCCACGCTGAGCAGGCGCACCTCGCCCTCCGCATTCGCGGAGTAGGAGTGCGTCACAGGCCGGGCTCCGGCGCCGGCGGCGTAGTCAGCACCGGCCCTGTATGACTTCAGCGGACGGTCCAGAGGCGAGGCCTCGTACTCCAGAGTGGAGAAGGCATGGTCCGAATCGGCCCCGTAACCGGCGGAGCGGTGCCACGAGGCCTGTGCCGCCTCCATGCCGGAGAGCGGCTCCTCCGCCCTGCCGGAGTTGGACGCCGACACGTACGGCAGCCATGTCTTCGCGTCCGGCCGCCGCATCAGGTCGTAGGTCACCGGGGTCACGACGTTGCGCCCCGTCTGGGCTCCCGCGCCCACGCGCACCACCTGCTCCGGATAGCCCAGGCCGTCGTGGAAGGTCAGCTCCTCGCGGCATGCACTCCTGTCCGCCGAGGTGTAGGTGCGCCTCAATATCCAGTTGCCCGGGATGTCCAGGCGCTCCGTGCTGTCCACCGGCTCCGGGGACGGCGGCGGCTCCGGGGCGTGGTGGAGCAGATTCACAGGCCCGAAGTGCCCCAGCGTGTCGCGCACCGTCAGCGTCGCCCAGTAGGAACTGTCCCCAGTGTTCGCCGACAGCGGACGCACGTGGATGAAGTCCGAGTCCTCACCCTCCGGGGAGTCCACCTCGAAGAGATTGAACGGCCAGATCTCCGCCGTCCATGGGCCGTATACGTTGATGTAGACCGCTCTCCAGGACGTGTCACTGGATGACCACTCCAGAGACGTAGGCGCAACTGTCACCTGGGCCGTGGCGGAGAATGGAAGAGAAAGGAGCGCCGATGCCATGACGCTGAGGACGGTCTTTCCGGAACACCGTGCGAAGGCCGATGATATAAGGTGTGTCAGCGCGCTCATAGTGAAGTATCTGTCTTGTTGTCGGTTGAGTAGAGATATGCGCCAGAGGCCCTCCCGAGGGCGTCGAGCACCTCGTGGAGCTTGCCGGAAGCGTTGTATGTGTACGAGACGGATGTCCCGTCCGGGCCGGTCTCGCGGGTCAGACCCACCAGGGGCTCGTACTCCCAAACGGTCACCTCGGCCCCGGAGATGGCCCTCAGGCCCGACTCCGATTCCGCAGATAGCGCTCCCTCGATGGGACCGTACTGGAGACTACGCAGGGCCGGCACGTTGCGCACAGCCTGCAGCGTGGTGCCGCTCACGGCCGCGACCGGGTACAGCCCTCCATAGCCCCAGACATAGACGGTCACCGTGCCGTCAGGGGCGGTACGCGTGAGGAGATGGCCGAGAGAGTCGTAGGTATACGATGTCACGCTACGCACTCCGGTCGTGGAGTCGGTCTCCATGACGCTGCCCACCCTGAAGAGCGACGGATGCGCCACCTGTGCCGGCTGCACATAGCTGTACTCCGTCACAGACGCCACCCGCTCCTGCCCGCCGGCGGGCCTCACCAAGCGCGTCTCGGACAGGGGGAAGCCCACCATCCCGGCGTCGGCCATCAGCTTCGCCACGCCGGAGGAGGCCTCCGTCACATAACTGCGGCGCAGAAGAGACTCCGTCCCCCGGCTGTCAGACGCCCTCTCCTCCGTGCGGAGGAAGTCAGAGTTGTACGCGTATGAGGTCGTGCGAGTGACTCTCCGCGCGCCGAACACGAGGCTCTCCGTGCGTGACGACACATCTTCGCGCCCCGTCCACAGGCCCACGTCGGCGGTGGAGAAATAGACGTATCTTGGGACCCAGCTGAACGATGAGCTTGGGGTCAGGCAGGAGAAGGTGCTGCTTTCGCAGGCTACGGTGTTCCCCTCCGCATCAATGCTTTCCTTTGACATGAGTGAGCCGCGGGAAGGATCTTTTGTGCGTGCCACAAACAGAACGGCCAATGAATCTGGCCAAAGCGTGTATGAGCCCAAGTACCTGTTGCTTTCTGGCCGCAAGTTCCTATATGCCACTTTATCGGGATCGTCTACCCAAGTACGGAACTTGTATCTCACAGAGCTCCCGTCCCGGCGCCGCTCCGTCACTGTACCGTATTCAATATGATTGCCTCCGAAACGGGTGAGGTTGTTGGTCCAGATTGACCCCCACTGCTCAGTCCCGGCGAACTTCACATGATGCCGCAGTTTGTACCTTGGCATATATGTCAGTACGCCGGAGCTGGTGTTGCCGTCCTTGTATTCGTAGGTTCGCTGATCTAAAAGAGTTCCGTCCGTCCCGTAGCTTGATACCTGGCTTATACGGATGCCCCCGCACTGCCCGGAACTGTCGACAAGTGCCTGATTGAATTCGTTTTCGGATCTCTGCAGGACCTCACGGCTGTAATCATGCGGGACATAGGAGAATAAGGTCCACCCGCCCGTTGGATAGGTGATTTTCGAGAGCGTCCCGTATCGGGCCACATAGCCGTCCGGCAGCCTCGGACTGCCCGGCATGATCGTCTCATCATTGTTGTCGTCCAGACTGGTAGCACCGAGATAATTCCTGTAATTGCTGCTCTTGCCGTTGTAGTAGCCCCAGTGGTCTATCTTGAACGTGCCGTACATCGGGCAGAGGTCGTTACGGTAGTATTCCATGGAGAATGTCCCCTCGCCGGATATCGTAACGGTGGACAGGAATCCTGTCTTCGACTTGGCCGCCGTGTTGTATGAGAGGCCGCACGTCTTGATGTCCTTCCCGCCGCGGCGGATACTGATGCCGGAGAGTTTCGGGACACTCATCCTGGTAACATACACGGACTCGTTGTCGTAGTCCTTGTTCGGGCTGTGGTAACGCTCAGTGGGGGCGGCCTCATACGAAAACACCGCAAGGGTGTCGCCGTCCACGGTTATGTTTTGCGGTATGCTATACCACGACTCGCTGTCCATGAGCCTCTTGCCGCCGAAGTTGGTGGACGAATCACCAGGATAGTCCGGGATCTCGCTCGTCGTGGCGATGCTCCAGCAGATAGTGTACGGCCTTAGCGTGTGCGCGTTTACGGTCTTCCTGTAGTTGAGTTCCAGCTTCCTCCCGTTCGGGGCCACAATGCGGCTCAGCCGCCATGCGGATATCGTCGAGCCGCCATCATAAAGGACGTCGGTGCTTGTCCCGTACTGGTCCCCGACCCGGCCGTCGAACTCGTAACGGTACCCGTCGGACGTTGTTATCGATATTGGCGTATTGAGGTTGAAATCGGAACTTATTTCTATTCGGATGCCCTTGTTGCTGACATTAGTGCCGTATATGACTACTTCTCCGTTCGGTCCAAGATGAAAGGAACCCGTATACCCCATGAAACTGAAGTGGAAAATATCTGGTTCAGCATCATAACAATCAGGCGTCGCGCCAGTTTCAGAGGGGAAATAATAATAGCACTTGTCTCCAATCAGATAATCATCCCACGAACTACATAACTCCGCATTTGATATGTCAAGATCCGAAGCAAACAATTTGAGATATGCCTTCGCCGTAAGCACTTTCGCAACTGTCTCATGGATATTGCCGTCCTTGTCGTCCGGCACGCCGCGGATTTCCCTCGTTATATATCCCCCGGCATTCAGCGTCCAGTCGGGACCGAGAATTCCTGGTACTATATTAGGAATGTGGCCGTTGGTGGCATATTCAAGGCTTATGGGAAGTTCGAAGTCCGGATCCTTGTAAGTGTAGAACGGGATGGACAGGCGGAGGGTTCCGGTGTAAAGGGATGGATTCACCTCTCCATATTGTATGAAGTTCCAGGCTTCGGCAGACGGGCGTTCCGGCTCATTGCCCACGCTCATCTGAGCCCGCGATGGTTGCGGCAGCGCAAGTGTCAGCGCTGCAACAATTAAGATGGTTCTTGCGATAGTTTTCATGTATGTGGTTAATTTCAGGTAAATATATTGAAAATTCTTGAATCGCAAAAAGCCCTCGCGGTTGAATCACTTTCTTGTGAAACTGTAGGCGATCTGCAAGTGGTTGACCGCATCTATCAGGGGCTGCCCCACGCTGACCGCGAACTTCTTGGAGCGGAAGTCGATCTTGTACCCGCTTGAGTTGTCTGTCAGATTGATGGTGAGAGGTATCTTGCCCTTGGATTCTTTGAGCAGATTGACAAGCTGTTTGCGGAAGTCCTGGTTGAGGCGGGAAGAATCGATATGCAGCACGAACTCGGACACCATGTCATCGCTGACATTGCCCAGCAGCGTCACATTCTTGAACTTGAATGTGTATGGTGATGTCTTGCCGGCGGCACGCTCTTCCGGCTTGATGAAGTATCTCTCTTCCACGGAACCCTCGATGAACAGCTGGGTGTGCGGCTGCATAAACGGCATGAAAGCCTGGTAGTCCTTGCCGAACAGGGCGAATTCATAGTTCCCGTCGAAGTCCTCCAGAATCACCTTGGTGCCTGGCGCTCCGCTCTTGGTCATGACATTCTTGGTGTCGGTCACTATCCCCGCCAGACATACGCGCATCGTCTTGCGCTTGGCCTCGCACTCCTCGATGACAGAGTTGAGCTGCGAGAGCTGGCAGCTGGCGAAGTTGTCTATTTCGAACCTGTAGCGGTCCAGCGGATGTGCGGACAGATACATGCCGACACACTCCTTCTCCTTCTGGAGAATGGCAAGAGTATCCTCTTCTCCCACAAACACCGGCGCCTCCGGACGCACAGGTTTGAGTTCTTCGACATCTCCGAACAGAGAGGACGCGCTGTCCATCTCGTCGTCGCGGTAGAGGGTCGCGTAGCGCATCAGCTCGTCTATGAAGAACTCCCCGCCCTTGCCGGTCTGGAAATACTGCGATCTCTTCAGGCCGAAGGAATCCAGCGCCCCAGCATATACGAGGGTTTCAAGAGAGCGTCTGTTGAGAACGGCGGACATCCTCTCGACGAAGTCGTAGAGATCGGCAAAAAGCCCGTTGGTGTCCCGCTCCTTGATTATGGCTTCCACCACATTGTCCCCGAATCCCTTGAGACCGCTGAGCCCGAAACGGATATCGCCATGCTTGTTGACGGAGAACTGGGCCGCAGACTCGTTGACATCAGGGCTGAGCACCTTGATTCCGCTCTTGCGGCAGTCGGCCATGATTTCCTTCATCTCCTCCATATTGGCCGTATTCTGGGTCAAGTTGGAGGCTTGGAACTCAGAAGGATAGTGAGCTTTGAGCCAGGCGGTCTGATAGCTGACCCAGGCGTAGCATGTGGCGTGTGACTTGTTGAATGCGTATTTGGCAAAGGCCTCCCAGTCTTTCCAGATCTTCTCAAGTGTCTCCTGCGGGTAGCCGTTGGCGAGCGCACCCTTCATGAAAGACTCCTTGAGGGAATCCAGCACATCTTTTTTCTTCTTGCCCATCGCCTTGCGGAGCTTGTCCGCCTTACCCTTGGAGAAGCCTGCGAGCTTCTGCGAGAGACGCATCACCTGCTCCTGGTAGACCGTGACTCCGTATGTCTCCCGGAGATATTCCTCCATGTCCGGAAGGTCGTACGTGATCTTGGAGGGGTCATTCTTGCCGGCCACGAAGTCCGGGATATAATCCATAGGGCCCGGGCGATAGAGGGCGTTCATCGCGATCAGGTCCTCGAAGCGCTCAGGGTGCAGCTTTATGAGCCACTCCTTCATGCCGCCTGATTCGAACTGGAAGATGCTCTTGGTGTCACCGCGCGAATACAGGTCGAAGACGGCCGGATCGTCAATCGGAATCTTCTCGATGTCTATCTCCGTGCCGAATCTCTTCTTGACAAGGGCCAGGCAACGGTCTATGATAGAGAGCGTCTTGAGTCCCAGGAAGTCCATCTTGAGCATTCCCACGTCCTCGATTTTCGTGCCCTCGTACTGGCTGACCCACACTTCCTGTCCGGTAGCCTTGTCCACTCCCATCGTGATGGGGATGTAGTCGGTGAGGTTGCCGCGCCCGATAATCATGGCACAGGCGTGGATGCCCGTCTGGCGTATGCACCCCTCAAGCTGGAGAGCATAGTTCAGGACCTCCTTCACAAGAGGGTCTCCGTTCTCGTACTCGTTCTTGAGTTCCTTGACATATTTGACGCTGTTGGCGAGGGTCGGCTTGTATTCCTTGTCCTCCCCGTTCTCCCTGACGACTATCGGCCTGTCCGGAATCATCTTGGTGAGCCTGTTGGACTCGGGGAGAGGGAGGTTCGATATGCGCGCCACGTCCTTGACGGCCAGCTTGGCCGCAAGGGTTCCGAAAGTGATGACGTGGGATATGTGATCGGAGCCGTAGTGCTCCTGCACATACTGGATCACACGGTAGCGTCCCTCGTCATCGAAGTCCACGTCGATATCCGGCATCGATATTCGCTCCGGATTGAGGAAACGCTCGAAGAGGAGGTCGTAGCGGATAGGGTCAAGATTGGTGATGTGCAGGCAATACGCCACACATGAGCCGGCCGCGGAGCCTCGTCCCGGGCCCACAGACACACCGTTGCGCCGACCCCAGTTGATGAAGTCCTGGACAATCAGGAAATAGTCCGGGAAACCCATATAGGATATGGTCATCAGCTCAAAGTGTATACGGTCGTTCTGCTCCTCCGTGAGGACGTCCCCGTAGCGTTCCCGCGCGCCTTCGTATGTCAAATGGCACAAAAAGGCCACAGAACGGCAGAATTCGTCGCCTCTGTAGTTGCGGCTGACCTCGTTGCCGTCGTGGTCCTTCTCGACCTCGTATTTGCCGTTTTCTATGATGTCGGCATATTTGTCGAGATAGAAGTCTATGTTGTCGAGGAAGCTCTGCTCTATCTGGAACTTAGGGAGCACGTGTCCGCGGTCGATCGCGTAGTTCTCCACCTTGTCCAGAATCTCCATCGTGTTGGAGATGGCCTCCGGATGCCCCGGGAACATCTCGGACATCTCCTCCTCGCTCTTGAGATACTCCTGCTGGGTGTAGCGCAGGCGCTTGGGATCATCCACCAGCGCGTTGGTGGTGAGACATATCAGCCTGTCGTGGGCCGGACCGTCCTCCTTGCGCACGAAATGCACGTCGTTGGTGGCTACGACCTTGACCCCGTGCTTCTCGGCGAGGGTGAAGATCGCGTCGCAATACTCCTTCTGGCGCTCATAGAGGTCCTGTGACATGCCCGGCACCTGTGTCTTGTGGAGCATCACCTCAAGGTAGTAATCGTCCCCGAACACCCTCTTGTGCCACTTGATGGCCTCGTCCACGCCATCGGAATCCCCTGCAAGTATTCCGCGCGGCACCTCCCCGGCCATACAGGCCGAACAGCATATCAGGCCCTCATGGTACTTCTCCACCACCTCGTGGCTCACCCTCGGCTTGTAGTACATGCCTTCTATGTGGCCGGTGGAGACAATCTTCATCAGGTTGCGGTAGCCGTCATAGTTTTTGGCGAGCAGGATCAGGTGATAGTACTTGCGGTGCTCGTTGTCCTTGAGATGATGGTCATAGTGCTGGGTAACATAGATCTCGCACCCGATTATAGGCTTGACCGAAGGGTGCTTCGCCGCCACATCCTTGAAATCCTTGACACCGTACATGTTGCCGTGATCCGTGATGGCTATGCCCGGCATTCCGAGCTCTTCGGCACGGGAGAACAGTTTTCCTATATCACTCATCCCGTCGAGGATGGAGTATTGCGTATGGACATGCAGGTGAACGAAAGACATAGCGCAAATATACACAAAACGTCCGACCTTTTAAGGGGCCGGACGCTTTTGATATTCAGAAAAATTTACTTCTTCACATTCTTCAGTGCAGCCTTCTTGCGGGCACGCATCGTGGCGTCATACATAATCGGGGTACCGATCATGATAGAAGCGTATGTACCGATGCAGATACCGAGGCAGAGAGCCACTGACAGACCCCTGATGGACTCACCTCCGAAGATTGCGATAGCAAGCATAGGGAGGAGGGTTGACACAGAGGTGTTGACCGTACGTGTGAGGGTGGCGTTGAGCGACTTGTTGACTGTCTCCCTGAAGTCCTCGTTAGGATGCAGGCCGAGATTCTCACGGATACGGTCGAAGATGACCACGTTATCGTTGATGGCGTATCCGATGATGGTCAGGATGGCCGCGATGAAGGTCTGGTCGACGTCAAGGTTGAACGGCAGGATTCCGCTGAACAGCGAGAAGAAGCCGATGACGATGACGGAGGTGTGGGCAAGTGAAACGACACCGCCAAGACCCCAGGTCCAGCCCTTGAAGCGCACGGCGATATAGCCGAAGATTACCAGCAGGGCGAGAACGATGGAGATGAGGGCATTGCGCTTGATGTCATTGGCGATGGAGGCGCCCACCTTGTCGGAAGATATGATTCCGTTCGGGTTGTCGAGAGTGGAAGTGAACTCGGAGAGAGTCAGGTCATCGGCATAGAAGCCCTTGAGAGACTCATAGAGCATACCCTCAATCTCGGTGTCTACGGCAGAAGACTCATCCTCGAATTTGTATGAGGTTGTTATCTTCATCTGGCTGTCACCGCCGAACTGCTTGACTTCCACTGAGGCCCCGCTGACGTTGTCGTCCTTGGCGGCAGCCGCCTCGAACACCTTGTTGGTGGCCTGGCGGACATCCTCTGCCGTAACCGGCTTGTCGAAGCGTACGACATAGGTGCGGCCTCCGGTGAAGTCAACACCGAAGGTGAAGCCCTTGAAGCACATTGAAGCGATCGCTATCACGATGAGGGCGCCGGAGATGGCGTATGACCACTTCTTGCCTGAGAGGAAGTTGATCTTGGTGTTCTTGAGGAAGTTCCTGGTGAACTTGGTCTCGAAAGTGACACCCTTGCCTGCATTGACACGGTCATCAAAGATGAGGCGTGTGATGAAGATGGAGGTGAGCACTGAGGTGATGATACCGATGATGAGCGTGGTGGCGAAGCCCTTGATAGGACCCGAGCCGAAGAAGAAGAGCACGAGGCCGGTGAGGAGGGTCGTCACCTGACCGTCGATAATGGCGGAGTAGGCATTGGCGTAACCGTCATGGATGGCCTTCCCGAGACCCTTGCCGGCTTTGAGCTCCTCCTTGATACGCTCATAGATGATCACGTTGGCATCCACGGCCATACCCATGGTCAGCACGAGACCCGCGATACCAGGCAGCGTGAGCACGGCGCCGAATGCGGACAGAGTACCGAAAAGGAGTACTACGTTGGTGAGAAGCGCGACGTCAGCCACGAGTCCGGCGCCCTTGTAGAAGAGCACCATGTAGAGGAGAACGAGGCAGAACGCGATGATGAACGAAACGAGTCCGGCGTGGATTGACGCGGCACCGAGGGACGGGCCGACAACCTGCTCCTGGACGATGGTCGCAGGCGCAGGAAGCTTACCTGAGTTGAGCACGTTGGCAAGGTCGGTAGCCTCCTCGATGGTGAAGTTTCCGGTGATTGAAGAAGAACCTCCGGTAATCTCGGTCTGGACGGTAGGGTAAGAGTATACTGTACCGTCGAGAACGATGGCGACCTGACGGCCGATGTTCTCCTTGGTGAGACGGGCCCAGATATTGGCGCCCTCGGCGTTCATGGTCATGAATACTCCAGGCTCGCCGCCGCGGCGGTTGTCATATTCCACACGGGCGTTGGTGACCACGCCTCCGTCGAGCGGAGCCTTGCCGTCACGGGATGAGGCCTTGATGGCCACGAGCTCGTAGATGTTGCTGTTCTTGATATAAGATGTCGGCTTCACTGACCACATCGGACGGAACTCGGCCGGGAAAAGGGCGGCGACTTCCGGCATGCGGAGATACTGGTTGATGAGAGCCGTGTCGGCTGCTGCCGCAAGACCGATGCATGCGTTGTCACGGAACTGTGAAGGAGAAAGCACTGCGAAGAGCGGGTTCGCCTTCTTGTAAGCCTCGACGTCAGCGTTGTCTGCCTCTCCGCCCTGGGCTTTGATCTCCTGTGCCACGAGGTCGTCTGACTCGGTGCTCTCGACCGGAGCAGCCTCTTCCTCGGTATCGAGGGTCTGGGCGAGCATGGCGTTGGCCTCCTCAAGGTAAGGGGCGATCTCCTGGCTTGCGAATGTTGTCCAGAACTCAAGGGATGCGGTGCCCTGGAGCAGCTTGCGCACACGCTCCGGCTCCTTCACGCCAGGGAGTTCCACGAGGATACGGCCTGTGTTGCCGAGTTTCTGGATGGACGGCTGGGTCACGCCGAAACGGTCGATACGGTTGCGGAGCACATTGAACGAGTTGGCTACTGCGCTCTCGGATTCCGCGCGGATGACGCTTATGACCTGCTCGTCTGTGGACTCCGGCTTGATGCGGTCACGCATCTCGTAGGTGCCGAAGATCTGTGCGAGCCTCTGGCCTCCGCCAACTTCCTTCCACGCTTCGGCGAAAAGGGAAATGAAGTCAAGCTTGGAGTTGACGCTGCGCTCCTTGGCAAGGGCGACCGCCTTCTGGAACTCCGGAGAGGAGTTGTTGCCCGCAAGGGCTTTGACAAGATCCTCGAGCTGCACCTGAAGCATCACGTTCATACCGCCCTTCAGGTCAAGGCCAAGATTGATCTCCTGGTTCTGTACACTCTTGAATGTGTAGCCGAAATAGATTTTCTCAGTGGAGATGGAGTCCGTGTAGCGACGGGCTTCGATCTTCCTGATAGAATCAAGGTAGTAGGCCTTGTCCACATCCGGAATTTCGGCGAATGCGGCCGACTTCTGCATCTCGGCCACAGCCTTGTCGGCGGCGGCGTTGGCCTTCTTTGTGCAGATGCTCGTCACGAGTGTGAAGGAGAGCTGCCAAAGGCAGGCGAGAATGAGGCAGATAGCCACAAATCTGATAGCACCTTTACTTTGCATAAATATGGTTTTTAAAAAATTATCCGAAATAGTTCGCAAAGTTAGTATTTTTCTTAAAAGAAAGAAACTTTGTGTCAGCTTTTTGTATATTTGCAAAACAACTGAAATTCTGAATTTATGTGGTGGATAACGGCAGCTCTGATCTTTGCGGGCATACTCTTCATGCTCGTCGAATTGCTCCTCGTGCCGGGAATCGGCATCGGCGGAATCCTCAGCCTCGCCTCGCTCTCCGCGGCGTGCTGGTACACTTTTGTGTATATCGGCACCGGAGCCGGATGGACGGTGCTGGTGCTGGTACTGGTACTGCTGGTCGCATCAATATGCGTGGCCCTGCATGCCAGGACATGGAAGAGATTTGAACTCAAGACAGAAGTGACCTCCAAGGTCAACGACGAGGCCTCTTCCCTGCGGCCTTCCGACCGCGGCGTGGCTCAGACAAGGCTCGCGCCTATGGGCACCGGACGCTTCGGGGACGTGGTCTGCGAAGTCAAGTCCTCAGACAACTCGCTCGTCGACGCCGGGACTCCGCTGGAGATTGTGGCGATTGAGGACAACCAGGTGATAGTAAAAACTTTAACAGAACAATAAACATGAATCCTATCCTTCTTGCGGCAATCATCATCGTGTCGCTCATCATAGTGCTGTGGTTCTTCCCGGTGGCACTGTGGTTCCAGGCCGTCCTTTCGGGCGTGTATGTGTCCCTTCTGCAGCTGGTGCTCATGCGCTGGAGAGGCGTCAACCCGCACACGATCGTGATGGCAATGATTACCGGCACCAAAGCCGGACTGACGCTTAAAGTCAATGAACTTGAAGCCCACTACCTCGCCAAGGGCAATGTGCCGAAAGTGATCATGGCGCTGATCTCCGCCAACAAGGCCAACATCGCGCTGGACTTCAAGATGGCCTCGGCCATCGACCTCGCCGGCCGCGACGTGCTCGAAGCGGTGCAGATGTCAGTCAACCCTAAAGTCATCAACACCCCGCCTGTGACCGCCGTCGCCAAGGACGGTATCCAGCTCATCGCCAAGGCACGCGTCACCGTGCGCGCCAACATCAAGCAGCTCGTCGGAGGCGCCGGAGAGGAGACCATCCTCGCCAGGGTCGGAGAGGGCATCGTGAGCAGCATCGGCTCGTCAGAATCCCACAAGTCCGTGCTGGAGAACCCTGACAGCATCTCCAAGCTCGTGCTCAACAAGGGTCTCGATGCCGGGACGGCCTACGAGATCCTCTCCATCGACATTGCCGACATCGATGTGGGCAAGAACATCGGCGCCGTCCTCCAGATGGATCAGGCCGATGCAGACAAGAACATAGCCCAGGCGCGGGCGGAAGAGCGCAGGGCAATGGCGGTAGCCCTCGAGCAGGAAATGAAAGCCAAGGCCCAGGATGCACGTGCGAAAGTGATTGAAGCCGAAGCTGAAGTGCCTCTGGCCATGGCGGAGGCTTTCCGCAACGGCAATCTCGGCATCATGGACTACTATCGCATGAAGAACATCCAGGCGGACACCGACATGCGCGAGACCCTCGCGAAATAGCCCGTCAGAGCCTCTGACATCAAAGCCCCGTACGCTGCTCTTGCAGGTATGGGGCTTTTGATCCTCTACCAACCCTGGGCCGATATCGGATGCTCAAGTCCGTCAGGCGTGACAAGTACGGCTCCGACATCCGGGCGTGCAAGATGGCCGATGATGTCAAACCCTCCGAACTCCTTCCGGAACTCTTCATAGCGCCCTATAGGCACAACAAACAGCAACCGGAAATCATCGCCGCCGTTCATGGCCGCTGACACGGGGTCAATGTCAAGTTCCTTGCCGAGAGCGAAACTGTTGCCCTCGAACGGAATCTTGTCGGCGTACACCTTGACTCCGAGACCGGAATCACGGTTGAGCCGCAGGACGGCATCAGACAAGCCCCTTGAGACAAAGTAAGAATACGAAGGCACTATGCCGGTGGACTCCACAAGCGTGACCACATCCGGGGACAGCTCCGGCTTGAGGTAAGACCCCACGAGCATCTTGTATTTCTCAAGTTCATCTCTCTTATGTTCAAGGACTTGCTGTCCGAGATAAGCGGCGCCGAGACTCCCTGACACGCAGACAAGATCCTTGCTCTCTGCGGACGGGTGCACTGCCTGGTGGCTGTTCCCCACCGCAGCAAGACTGATGGCCAGCCCGTTGCGTGACGGTTCAAGTTCCAGGGACAATGATTTGTATCCCTGTTCCTTGGCGGCGAAGACAACCCCGCTCCAAAGTTCTTTGATCTGCTCGAAATCGAGTTTGGCAGAAACTCCCAAAGTAAGCGCAAGGGCCTCCGGGTGAGCGAGGGCGGAGTAGAGCTCGCCTGTCACACTGATCACACTCTTGTAGCCGAGATGTTTGAGAGGGAAATAGACCAGGTTGAAGTCTGTCCCTTCAAGAAGGAGGCGCGATGCGGACACACAGGAGTCACCCTCCCCGCCCCTGAAATGCAGCGGCTCCCCGAAAGGAGTGTATCCGCTGCCTTCGAAGAGCTGCCGTATCGCCTCCTCTCTGCCGAGTTCGGAGAATGTAGCTGCCATTACAGGTTCCTGAGAAGATTGTTGAGGTTGACTTTCTTGTCTATCATCGACCTGAGTTCAGCCACCGGAACCCTTTCCTGCTGCATCGTGTCACGGTCTCGGACCGTCACGCAGTTGTCGTTGAGAGACTCGTGGTCAACGGTGATGCAATACGGGGTTCCGATAGCATCCTGGCGGCGATAGCGCTTGCCGATGCTGTCTTTCTCGTCGTACTGGCAGTAGAAGTCATATTTGAGTTCGTCCATTACCTTCTGGGCGAACTCCGGAAGGCCGTCTTTCTTGACGAGAGGAAGCACTGCGGCCTTGACCGGCGCGAGAGGAGCCGGGAGGCTCAGCACTGTGCGGGTCTCACCGTTCTCGAGCGTCTCGACCTTGTATGAGTGACTGAGCACGGCAAGGAACATGCGGTCCACGCCGATTGAAGTCTCCACGCAATAAGGCACATAGCTTTCGTTGGTCTCCGGATCGAAGTACTGGAGCTTCTTGCCAGAAAGCTTCTGGTGGTTGCCGAGGTCGAAGTCGGTACGGCTGTGTACACCTTCAAGTTCCTTGAAGCCGAACGGGAAGTTGAACTCAATGTCCGTGGCGGCATTTGCATAATGGGCCAGTTTCTCGTGATCGTGGAAACGGTAGTTCTCGGCTCCCATCCCGAGGTTGACATGCCACTTCATGCGGTTCTCCTTCCACTTCTTGAACCATTCCATCTCGGTTCCGGGGCGGACGAAGAACTCCATCTCCATCTGCTCGAACTCACGCATGCGGAAGATGAACTGGCGGGCCACCACCTCGTTGCGGAAGGCCTTTCCGATCTGAGCGATACCGAAAGGTATCTTCATGCGGCCGGTCTTCTGGACATTGATATAGTCCACGAATATGCCCTGTGCCGTCTCCGGACGGAGGTATATCTTGTTGCTGTCATCCCCCACGGAGCCGAACTGTGTGGAGAACATGAGATTGAACTGGCGCACATCTGTCCAGTTCTTCGTGCCGCTGATTGGGCATACGATGCCGCAGTCGAGAATAATCTGTTTGTACTCGGCAAGGTCGTTGGCCTGCTCGGCGGCCACATAACGGTTGTGGACAGCCTCATACTGGGCCTTCTCGCGAAGCACATTAGGGTTTGTCTCGCGGAACTTCGCCTCGTCGAAAGCCTCGCCGAACTTCCTGCGGCCCTTCTCGACCTCCTTGTTGATCTTCTCCTCTATCCTGAGCAGGTAATCCTCGATAAGGACATCGGCACGGTAGCGCTTCTTTGAATCCTTGTTGTCGATAAGCGGATCGTTGAACGCCGCGACATGGCCTGAAGCGACCCAAGTCTTAGGGTGCATAAATATGCAGGCGTCGATGCCGACTATATTCTCGTTGAGACGCGTCATTGCGTTCCACCAATACTGCTTGATGTTGTTTTTGAGCTCCACGCCCATCTGGCCATAGTCATAGACTGCCGCCAGGCCGTCGTAGATGTCACTGGACGGGAAGATGAAACCGTATTCCTTGCAGTGGGCGACGAGCACCTTGAATAATTCCTCTTGTGTCATATTTATAGTGTTTTATATATTCAGCGACAACGCGCAAATTTAATCATTTCCTCTATCTTGTTCAAATATCTCGCTGAGCGGCCCCCTTACAAACTCCCGCTCCCACATCTTCGGATGCGGAACAGTGAGCGCCGGAGTCGAGAAATGCTCGTCTCCGTACAGAAGTATGTCTATGTCTATGATGCGGTCGTGATATATGCGGGAACCGTCCGGAGCATATTCTATCCTCTCCCGGCGTCCCATCTTCCGTTCTATGGCCTTGCACAGAGCAAGAAGGTCCTCCGGCGGGATGGAACAGCCGTAGCGGACCACACAGTTGAGAAAATCCGGGCCGCTGAAGCCCCATGCCCTGGACTCCACGATACTTGAAAGAGCAGAATAATGGCAGCCCATTCCCTCGTCCAAGGCCTTGAGCGCAGCCTCGATATTAGCCCTGCGATCCCCTATATTGGTGCCGAGAGACAGATATATATCATTTGTCTTCATCGTCAAATTCAGGATCCATGCCGAGAGCGATCCTGGCCTCGTCCGAGAGCAGGCTCTGGTCCCAGGCCGGCTCGAAAACCAGGTCTATCGTACAGCTTTTAACCCCCGGAGTCAACTCTACATTGTGATTGACCTCCGCGATCACCTCGTCCGCCATCGGGCAGTTGGGGGCCGTGAAAGTCATCTTGATGTAGACATCGTGCTCCTTGTTGATGTTAAGTTCATATATCAGGCCGAGGTCATAGATGTTTACGGGTATCTCGGGATCATATACCTGCTTGAGAGCAAGCACTACGCTTTCATACAGAGGAGCCAGGGCCTTGACATCCTCCGGCGTAAGGACTTCGTTCTTCTCGTCGCTCATTTCTGACAGTTTTTACTTGCCGTGCTACGGATTGTCTCGATCATCGAAGCAAGGCCGTTTGCCCGCGTCGGGGAAAGATTCTCCCTGAGGCCGAGCTTCTCGACAAATGAAAAATCATCGGACGCTATTTCGCACGCCTCCCGTCCGGAATACACGCCCACCAGCAGGGAAATAATCCCCTTGGTGATTACAGCGTCACTGTCCGCCTTGAAGAAAAGGCGGCCACCACCCACAGATGTATCCAGCCAAACTCTTGACTGACAACCTTTTATCAACCTATCGTCCGTTTTAAGCTCATCTGGGAACGGCTCAAGTCCGTTGCCGAGTTCGATCAGGTATTCATACTTGTCAAGCCAGTCATCATACATCGAAAACTCTTCGATGACATCATCCTGCACTTCTTTTAAACTCTTCATTTCCTATCAAGCATTTTTATCGCCTTCTCAAGAGAAGACATCAGATACTTAGCCTCTTCAACAGTATTATACGGAGCGAACGACGCTCTGAGCATTCCGGTGACCCCAAACCGGTCCATCAACGGCTCCGCACACATCTGGCCAGATCTCACAGCCACACCCATCTTGTCAAGAATCAGCGCCAGGTCCTCGTGGTGCAAATGTTCCACGGAGAACGAAAACAGCGGAATCTTCTCATAACCACCCCCTGGCTGCCCGAACAAGTGGAAACGAGAATCTGAAGACAGGGCGTTCAACATATAATCAACCACTTCCTCCATATTCTTCTGCAACTCCGCAGACCTGGTCTCAGACGCAACGGCCAATGCCTGCACGAGAGTCGGGGTTCCGGAAATGTTCTGAGTGCCCGCCTCAAACTTGTGTGGCAAGGCCGCATAACTTGTACCTGTCCATTTCACGGTTGAAATCATCTCTCCCCCACCCATATATGGAGGCATCTTGTCAAGATAATACTTCTTGCCATACAGGACGCCTGTTCCCGGCGCCGCATATATCTTGTGCCCCGAGAACGCATAGAAATCGCAATCAATGTCCCGGACATCCACACCCGAATGCACAATCCCCTGCGCTCCATCGGTTAAAACAGGGCAACCTATTGAGTGACAAGTATTTACTACTTCTTTTATCGGATTTGTCAGCCCGAGCACATTGGAAACCTGCGTGACGCAGACAAGCCTCGTGCGGGGATTGAGAAGCTCTCGGAGAACATCGAGCCTGAGGTGTCCCCGGTCATCCACAGGCAGGACTTTCAGCGTGGCGCCCTTCCGGCTGCACATCATCTGCCAAGGCACTATGTTGGAGTGGTGCTCAGCTTCCGAAACAATTATTTCGTCCCCGGGCCCCACGAAGGCCTCGCCGAAACTGAAGGCCACGAGATTTATGGAAGCAGTGGTCCCGGAAGTGAATATTATTTCCTCGCGACTGCCGGCATTGATATACTCGCGGACGGCATCCCTCGCCTGCTCGTACTTCTGAGTCGCGACTTCAGCTATATGATGTACCGCACGATGGAGGTTGGCAGTATATCTCGCCGACATCTCATTCCACTCCCCTATGACACTCTGCGGCCTTAGAGAAGTGGCGGCGTTGTCCAGATAAACGAGTCTCTTTCCATATACTGTCTCGGAGAGTTCAGGAAACTCCTTTCTAAAGTCAGATACATTCATAATACAAAAGTAATATTTTTTGCGCAGATGTTTATTTATTCCTTAATTTTGAACCCTTAATAAGTGCCGAAGGTCCGGCAAAGATGAGGCGACTTGCTTTTCAATGATTACCAAACACAGATAAAATGATAGACTACATCTCAGGAAAAATCACGGAACTGACACCGACAAGCGCAGTCGTGGACAATCACGGTATAGGATATATCGTAGAGATTTCACTTCAGACCTATGACGCCCTGGACGGCAAATCCGAAGCCACAATCTATATCCAGCGGCAGGTAAACCAGAGGGACGGACAGGAGGTGGATTACGGTTTCGCTTCCAAAGAGGAGCGGCTGCTTTTCCGGAATATCACCAGCGTCTCCGGAATGGGAGCGGCATCCGCGAGGATGATACTCTCTTCGCTATCCCCGTCAGAACTCAACGAGGCAATTCTCTCAGAAGATATCAACAGGCTGAAATCAGTCAAGGGTATAGGACTGAAGAGCGCACAGAGGCTTGTTCTGGAACTGAAGGACAAGATCGTCAAAGGAGAAAACGCCAACTTCGACACAATCATCAAGGCCGAGAACAACAAAGCCGCCGACGAGGCAGCCACCGCCCTGCTCAATCTTGGCTTCTCAAAACCCAATATTTCCAAAGCCATTCAGGCCATCATCAAAGACAAACCGGAAGCCAGCCTGGAGAATATCATCAAGACGGCCCTGAAAATGCTCTGATACGATCAACGCCCGAAATATACAAGAAGGACAGAAATGTCCGAAGGAGACACTCCCGAAATCCTCATTGCCTGGGCGATTGTTCGAGGAGTGTACTTTTTAAACTTCTGTCTGCACTCCGTGGACAGTCCGCTAATCTTGTCAAAGTCGAAACCTTCCGGGATAATAAGGCTCTCAAGTCTATGAATCTTCGCGGCAGACTGGATCTCTCTGTCAATATAACCACTATACTTTATAGAAATCTCGACACTCTCCATAATATCCCTGCCGCACGTTCCACGTGGAACAATCTTCATCAATTCAGGAAGCTTCACCTCGGGCCGCGAAGCGATGTCCGAAATCTTCTTTGACTCAGAGATAGGACTCGAGCCCAGCGACGCGAGAAAAGGATTCGCGACCGAAGGTGAAATATTGTTCGTATAACAATACGACTTCAGTTTCTCGATTTCATCATACTTCCGCATCATGGCTGAATAACGCTCCTCGCCGGCCAGACCGATAGAATGCGACAAGCCAGTCAAACGGAAATCAGCATTGTCCTGACGGAGAAGTATTCGGTATTCCGCACGCGAAGTAAACATCCTGTATGGCTCATCTACCCCCTTCGTGACAAGGTCATCAATCAGAACTCCGATATAGGAACTGTCGCGGCTGAGGATAAAAGGTTCCTTCTCCTGAACCTTCAAGGCGGCATTGATACCGGCCACTATCCCCTGCCCGGCCGCCTCCTCATAACCGGTCGTACCGTTCACCTGCCCGGCCAAGAACAGATTCTCAACAAGCTTTGACTCCAGCGTAGACTTAAGAAGAGACGGGTCGAAATAATCATATTCCACCGCATATGCTGGTTTGAAAATCTTGGCGTTCTCCAATCCGCGAATAGAATGTAAAGCATCAATCTGCACCTGTAGAGGGAGAGAAGAAGAGAAACCTTGCAGGTAATACTCATTCGTGTCGCGTCCCTCCGGCTCAAGAAAAAGCTGATGGGCATTATTCTCCGGAAACACCCGGAGTTTGTCCTCTATGCTCGGACAGTACCTAGGTCCTCTACCGCTTATAAGACCGGTAAAAAGCGGCGACTCGGAAAACCCGGACCGCAAAACCTCGTGAACCCTCTCATTGGTATGGAGGATAAAGCACGGCATCTGAGGCTCGCCTGACTGCACCGACGAAGGAACATCAAGATACGAAAAACGCTCCGGCTCCGGGTCTCCGAACTGCAACGGAAGAGCCGACGTGTCTACTGAAGAAATGTCAATACGCGGAGGGGTGCCGGTCTTCATCCTGTCGGCAACAATCCCCCGCTCCACCAGCTGGGCGGTCAAACCTTCGGAGGACTTCTCGCCAATCCGGCCCCCGGTCAAAACAGTCTGCCCTATGAAAAGTTTTCCGTGAAGGAAGGTTCCGGCAGTCAAAACAAGTGCGCGAGAATTGAAAATTGCCCCAGTAGATGTACGGACGCCGCAGATTTTTGAACCCTCAAAGAGGAAAGAAGTCGCAAAATCAGCGTAAATATCTAAGTTACAACACTTTTCGAGATATTTGCGCCATGTCGCGGAAAACTTCATTTTATCGCATTGGGCGCGAGGGCTCCACATTGCCGGCCCTTTGGAGCGATTGAGCATCCTGAACTGCAGAGTACAAGCGTCAGTGACCAGGCCGGTATATCCGCCAAGAGCATCTATTTCTCTGACTATCTGTCCTTTAGCAATACCGCCTACAGCCGGATTGCAAGACATCTTGGCAAATAGAGTCATATCCGCCGAGAGCAAAAGGACAGAAGAACCGAGATTTGCAGCCGCCATAGCAGCTTCACAGCCGGCATGTCCACCGCCCACAACTATGACATCATAAAAAACTCCCATTACTTAAGAGACTCTCGTAATTGAAGGTAGTAATTCTCCTTTGCGCGCATCTGGGCGATATCGCTTTCGCTGTGGTCATCATACCCTATCAGATGCAGGATGCCATGGACCATGACACGGTTAAGTTCATCCTCGAAGTCCGTACCATAGAAAGAGGCGTTCTCGCGGACAGAATCAATACTTATGAACAGGTCACCGGAGAGGATATCCTTCTCGCAGTAATCAAACGTGATGATATCCGTAAAGTAGTCATGCTCAAGATACTTCATATTCACATCAAGGATATAGTTGTCCGAACAGAATATGATGTTGATATCGCCGATCCGGCGCATCTCGCTCCCGGCGACGGTCTTAAGCCACCTGTTGTTCAACAACTTCTGCTTTAAGACAAACTTAATATCCTCGTTGAAGTACCTTATCATAACGCAAATTTTAGGCAAATCTACTACTAAAGAGCGGACTATGGAAATAATCCAAGGATTTTTTGGAATCAAATTGAATTCTTTATATCTTTGGAGCGCAAAGTGAATATTTAAAGAAACTAATAAAATGGAAGTTAAGAAATCCCCGAAAGCTGATCTGAACAACAAGAAACTCTTGTTCGCTGAAATCGGCTTCGTATTCGCCCTGCTCTGCGTCTATGCGGCGTTTGAGTGGACGACAAAAGAAAAGGAGGAGGCTGTGCTCGTCGCAGAGACAGTCGCGGTAGAAGAAGAGGAGATGGTTCCTATTACCCAGGAGACCCCTCCACCGCCACCAGAAGTTCCAAAGACAGTGGTTCTCTCAGACCAGATCGACATCGTTGACGATGACATCAAAGTCGAGGACAACATCCTCAACCTCGAGGACAACGATGATATCGGAGTCGAGATTATGGACTATGTCGAGGATGTAGCAGAAGAGGAAGTGGAAGAAGAGGCCATTCCGTTCCAGATCGTAGAGGTAAAACCTACTTTCCAGGGCGGAGACGCCAACACCTTCTCAAAGTGGGTTGCCAACAACCTCGTATACCCTGAAATCGCCAAGGAAAACGGCGTGAGCGGTCGAGTAATGCTCCAGTTCACAGTAAACCCTAACGGAAAGATTTCAGATGTGAAGGTGCTGAGAGGTGTGGACGCATCGCTTGACAAGGAAGCAGTCCGCGTCGTTTCAAGCTCACCTAAATGGGAGCCGGGACGCCAGAGAGACCGTGCAGTCAAGGTTACCTACACATTCCCTGTTATCTTCCAGTTGAGATAATTCAAAAAGAGACCATAAAGAGGCTGTCCCGCAAAAAGGATGGCCTTTTTTTGATTAAACACACATACTATGGATATTCAGGAAGAAAGAAAAGCGATATTCGTCGGCATAATCAAACAGGAAGACGATGAGAGCAAGGTAATGGAATACCTTGACGAACTCGAATTCCTCGCCGAGACGGCCGGACTCACAGGAGACAGACAGTTCATACAACGGGTGGACAAACCCGAGAAAGCGACCTACATAAGAAGCGGAAAACTCGAAGAGATAGCTCAATACTGCGAAGAAAACGAGATCAAGTACGTCATCTTCGACGACGAACTCACCGGGATGCAGCAGAGAAACATCGAGAAAATCGTAAAGACCGCGATAGTCATAGACCGTACAAGCCTGATCCTTGAAATATTCTCGCAGAGAGCCAAGACGGCTTACGCCAAGATGCAGGTCGAACTGGCGAGATACAATTACATGCTCCCGCGCCTCGCCGGCATGTGGACGCACCTCGAACGCCAAAGAGGCGGTGTCGGAATGCGTGGAGGAATGGGAGAGACACAGATAGAGATAGACCGCCGTATCGTCAGGGAAAGAATCGCCAGATTGAAAGAACAGCTCAAAAAAGTCGACAAACAGATGGCCACGCAGCGCGGCAACCGCGGACAACTGGTGAGGCTCTCCCTCGTCGGATACACCAATGTCGGCAAATCGACCCTGATGAATCTGCTCGCAAAATCAGACGTATTCGCAGAAAACAAACTCTTCGCGACCCTTGACACCACAGTAAGAAAGGTAGTCATAGGCAACCTGCCGTTCCTGCTCAGCGACACGGTAGGATTCATCAGAAAACTCCCTACACAGCTGATAGAAGCGTTCAAGAGTACCCTTGACGAGGTTCGGGAAGCTGATATCCTGGTGCATGTCGTAGACATCTCACACTCAGACTACGAGGAACAGATGGAGGTCGTAGACAAGACACTCAAGGACATCTCGGCCGCAGATAAGCCTATATTTGTGGTATTCAACAAAATAGACGCCTACAAATACGAGGAGTATGACGAATTCTCACTCCAGCCCAAGACTGACAGAAATCTCAGCCTCGAAGAAGTCAAATACAAGTGGATCAACGACAAGAAGATTCCGTGCATCTTCATATCCGCCATCAAGAAAGAAGGCATAGACAAACTCAAGGAAGACATCTACAAGATGGTGGCGGAAATCCACGCCGGCAGATACCCGTTCAACAACTTCCTCTGGTAACAGAACGGCAAAAACACGAAAGGGGCAGCCTGACAGCCGCCCCTTCTGCATTATTAAAGTATCACCTCTAGTCAGAGAACTTAGCCTTGAGGAACTCACGGTTAAGACGGGCGATATGAGCCACTGTGATACCCTTAGGGCACTCAAGCTCACATGCGCGAGTGTTGGTACAGTTGCCGAAGCCGAGCTCATCCATCTTGGCGACCATCGCCTTGGCCCTTTTCGCGGCCTCTGGGCGGCCCTGAGGGAGAAGAGCGAGGGAACTTACCCTGGCTGCGACAAATAGCATTGCAGAGCCGTTTTTACATGTCGCAACGCAAGCGCCGCAACCTACACAAGCCGCAGCATCCATACTCTCCTCAGCCTTCTCGTGAGAAATGAGGATATTGTTGGCATCCTGAGCTGAACCAGTCCTTACAGTGATGAATCCTCCGGCCTGAAGAATCTTGTCGAAAGCCGTACGGTCAACGACAAGGTCCTTGATGACAGGGAAAGCGGCACTCCTCCAAGGCTCCACGGTAATGGTTGCACCGTCCTTGAAATGTCTCATAAAGAGCTGACATGTAGTCACATGGTCATCTGGACCGTGAGCACGTCCGTCAATGTAAAGCGAGCACGCGCCGCAGATGCCTTCACGGCAGTCATGATCGAAAGAGACAGGACCGCTGCTCTGGCAGCCACGCTCCACGGCTACCGGGTCGGAACCCTCGCGGATCAGCTGCTCATTGAGGATATCAAGCATCTCAAGGAAAGACGCGTCTTCCTCGATGCCGGCAATATGATAAGTCTCGAAATGACCCTTTGCCTTGGCGTTCTTCTGACGCCATATCTTTAAATTGAATTCCATCTTCGATTAGTCTTTGTAGTTACGGGTGGCAACCTTGATGAACTCATACTTGAGAGGTTCTTTATGGAGTTCAGGTTCAACTCCCTCTCCCTTGTATTCCCATGCAGCCACATACATATAGTGCTCATCGTCACGCTTGGCCTCGCCTTCCTCGGTCTGGCTTTCGATACGGAAGTGTCCGCCGCAAGACTCGTTCCTGTTGAGGGCATCGCGGGCCATAAGTTCCCCGATCTCGAAGAAATCCTCAAGACGGAGGGCCTTCTCAAGCTCCTGATTGAACTCATACTGTCCTCCAGGAACCTTGACGTTCTTATAGAAATCCTCCTTAAGTTCAGCAATCTCCTTGATGGCCTTCTTGAGACCTTCGGCGTTGCGGGCCATTCCGACATTATCCCACATGATATTACCGAGCTTCTTATGGATGGAATCCACAGTCTTGGTACCGTTTATCGAGAAGAGACGGTCGATGCGCTCCTGTACAGCCTTCTCCGCGTCAACGAATTCCTTGGTGTTGACATCAGTCTTAGGCTCGGCGAATTTCTTGGAAAGGTAGTCTCCGATAGTCACAGGAAGCACGAAATATCCGTCAGCAAGACCCTGCATAAGGGCAGAAGCTCCAAGGCGGTTTCCGCCGTGGTCTGAGAAGTTGGCCTCACCTATGGCGTACAGTCCAGGAATCGTGGTCTGGAGATCATAGTCAACCCAGATTCCACCCATAGTATAGTGGATGGCAGGATATATCATCATAGGCTCCTCCCAAGGGGAAGAAGCTGTGATCTTCTCGTACATTTCGAAGAGGTTTCCGTAGCGCTCGGCAACCCTCTTGTGACCGAGACGCTGGATGGCGTCCGCGAAATCGAGGAACACGGCCTTGCCTGTCTCGTTGACACCGAATCCGGCATCGCAGCGCTCCTTGGCTGCACGTGAAGCCACATCACGAGGTACAAGGTTTCCGAATGCAGGATAACGGCGCTCAAGATAGTAGTCACGATCCTCTTCGGCAATCTGGGAAGGTTTGATCTCGTGCTTGCGAAGTTTCTCAACATCCTCAAGTTTCTTAGGTACCCAGATACGTCCGTCATTGCGCAGGGACTCGCTCATGAGGGTAAGTTTGCACTGCTGCTCGCCATGGACAGGGATACAGGTAGGGTGAATCTGCGCAAAACAAGGATTGGCGAAGTAAGCGCCCTTCTTGTAGCACTGCAGAGCTGCGGAACCGTTGCTGTTCATCGCGTTGGTCGAGAGGAAATATGCATTGCCGTAGCCGCCGGTGGCGATCACTACAGCATGTGCGCCGAACCTCTCAAGCTGTCCTGTCACAAGATTGCGGGCGATAATGCCCTTGGCCTGACCGTTGACAATCACGAGATCAAGCATCTCGTGACGAGGATATGACTTCACTGTACCTGCGGCAATCTCCTTATTCAGAGAAGCATAGGCACCGAGGAGAAGCTGCTGTCCGGTTTGACCCCTCGCATAGAAAGTACGGCTCACCTGTACACCTCCGAATGAACGGTTGGCAAGGTATCCGCCATACTCGCGCGCGAAAGGAATACCCTGCGCGACGCACTGGTCGATGATGGCCGCACTCACCTCGGCAAGACGGTACACATTGGCCTCGCGGCTGCGGTAGTCACCTCCCTTGATGGTGTCGTAGAACAGACGGTAGACAGAGTCGTTGTCGTTCTGATAGTTCTTCGCCGCATTGATACCTCCCTGCGCTGCGATGGAGTGCGCACGGCGCGGAGAGTCACTGATGCAGAAGATCTTGACATTGTAGCCAAGTTCACCGAGAGAAGCGGCTGCAGAAGCTCCGCCAAGGCCGGTACCTACCACAATGATTTCAAGTTTTCTCTTGTTGTTGGGGCTCACCAGATGGATTTCAGCCTTGCGCTTCGTCCATTTGTTTTCAAGCGGTCCCTCAGGGATTTTGGAAATTAACTTGTCAGACATTGTACTTATTTTATATATTGTTATCTCTTAAAACAGTGTACTTTCTTCTTCTGCTCCCCTCTCAAGCCCGAGGTGCCTGTAGGAGAGATCTGTGGCTATCCTGCCGCGCTGTGTCCGGACTATGAAGCCTTCCTTGATGAGGAAAGGCTCGTAAACTTCCTCGAAAGTGCCCTGGTCCTCCCCTATCGCCGTGGCTATGGTGTTAGCACCGACAGGGCCGCCCTTGAACGTGCAGATGATGGTCCTCAGTATCTTGTTGTCTATGGAATCAAGCCCGCGGGTGTCTATCCTCAATTTGTCGAGGGCGAACCTGGCAATCGAGAGATCGATGTGGCCGTCCCCCTTGACCTGGGCGAAATCCCGCACCCTCCGGAGAAGCGAGTTGGCGATACGCGGCGTACCGCGGCTGCGGAGAGCGATCTCGTCGGCCGCCTCCCTTTCAATCCCCACATTCAATATGGAGGCGCTCCTGGTGATTATCCTCACCAGATCCGAGGTATCATAATACTCCAGACCGCAGTTGATGCCGAAACGGGCACGAAGAGGGGCCGTAAGCAGTCCGGCGCGGGTCGTGGCCCCCACAAGCGTAAAAGGATTGAGGGATATGCGCACCGAGCGGGCGCCTGGCCCTTTGTCTATCATTATGTCGATGACATAGTCCTCCATCGCAGAATACAGATACTCCTCCACCTCCGGAGACAGCCTGTGAATCTCGTCGATAAAAAGCACATCGCCTTTGTCAAGCGAGGTGAGAAGGCCGGCGAGATCTCCTGGGCGGTCAAGCACAGGTCCGGAGGTAATCTTGATGTTCACCCCCATCTCATTCGCGATGATGTGCGCCAGGGTAGTTTTTCCGAGTCCCGGAGGGCCATGGAAGAGAGTGTGGTCAAGCGCCTCGCCCCTCATTTTCGCGGCCTCTATATATACCCGCAGATTGGACACGATCTCACCCTGACCGGTGAAATCTTCCAACTCGTGGGGCCTGATAATTCCTTCTAAATCCTTATCTTTGCCCTCGTTTGTATTGTGCGGGTCAAAATCCGACATCGCGAAAAAACAAATAGGATACAAATATAGTTCTTTTATTTATAAAAATTGAGTATTCTTAATGCTTGTTGATATTGTTGATAACTAAATCAATATTCTGAATATCAATTTTTTGAGTGAGAGTTTAAAAGTTGAAAACAGTGTTGAGCCGGTGTTGACCGGGATGTTGATAAATCGGCGGAAGCTGATTTCAACAAATTGCCGGACTTGATCAACAGGTTTGCGAACAGGTTTTCAACAGCCATAAAGGGATAAATGTTGATAAGTACAAAATCTTGCACCGAACTCCAGAAAAAGCTGGATAAGGGACGCGGGGACATCTTCTGCCGCGGTTTATTCCTGTCCGCGCGCTGGATTGTGCTCTCAGGCGTGGTCAGGAAAGGGGTGCATTTTATAATCCTCCCGAACATAGAGGCGGCTGAGTACTGCACATCCGATCTGTATAATTTCATTGACGGCGACAGGGTTTTCTTCCTTCCTGAGTCCGGGCGTAATGTTGAGCGCAGCAACTATAAGTCATCTCTTGCGGTACAGCGTACAGCAGCCATCAGCTCCATAATTTCCGGAGAGGATGATCTCAAGCTTATAGTGTCCTACCCTGAAGCTATAGCCGAAAAAGTCCCTTCTGTCAAGGAGATATCAGACTCCATCATGAGCATCCGCAAGGGTGACGAGATATCGCACGAGAAGATAGTGGCGGCGCTCTCCGCCGGCGGGTTTGAAAGGGTGGATTTCGTTTCCGCGCCCGGGCAGTATGCTATCCGTGGTTCACTTGTTGACATATTTTCATATTCAAACAATTACCCTTACAGAATATCATTCTGGGGTGACGAGGTGGAGAAAATCAACTCTTTCGACTGCAACACCCAGCTTTCCGCGGGAGAAGAGGACAATATCGAGATAGTGTCAGACGTGATGTCGTCCGGCAGCGAGGACGGACAGTGTATCCTCGAGATGCTCCCCGAGGGAAGCGTCCTCTGGCTCGACTCTTCCGATATGTATTCAGGACAGGAGTTCTTCCAGTTTGCCGGAAACTTCCGCAAGGTATACATTGACATCCCTCTCGGCTCGCAGGCCGATGACGCTGTAGCATTCAACATAAGCCCGCAGCCGTCGTTCAACAAGAACTTCGAGCTGCTCACCGAAGACATACGCGGCCGCATCGAGGGCGGCTACAAGGTCATGATTTTCGGGGACAAGGTTTCACAGTTGGACAGGATACAGTCCATATTGTCCCAGAACGGAGGTCTGATGCCTGAATTCGTCAAGGGCAAGAACATACACAACGGTTTCATCGACTCCGAAGACAAGGTGTGCTGCTATACAGACCACGAGATATTCGACCGTTTCCAGCGGGTGAGCTTGAGGAGAACCGTGGAGAAGAGCGAGCAGCTTACCATCAATGACCTGAATTCATTCAATATCGGGGACTATGTGGTGCACATAGACCACGGTGTGGGGATTTTCGGCGGACTTGTCAGGATGAGGGATGACAAGGGAAGAGTCAGGGAAGTAGTGAAGATCACATATAAAGACGGAGATGTGGTGTTCGTTTCCGTACATTCCCTCAACAAGATATCCCGTTTCCGCTCAAGCGACGGAGAACCTCCGCGCATCAGTAAACTCGGGTCCAAGACCTGGGGTGCGCTCAAGACAAGTGCCAAGTCCAAGGTCAAGGACATCGCCAAGCAGCTTATCCAGCTTTATGCCAAGCGCCGTTCATCCAAGGGGTTCGCGTTCTCTGCCGACACTTATCTTCAAGAGGAGCTCGAATCTTCGTTCATATTTGAAGATACCCCTGACCAGGAGATAGCTACGGCTGCCGTGAAGCGCGACATGGAGGATGACTGTCCAATGGACAGGCTTGTATGCGGAGATGTGGGATTCGGCAAGACAGAGATAGCAGTGCGTGCGGCGTTCAAGGCCGCCACTGACGGGAAGCAGGTGGCCGTACTTGTCCCCACAACCATATTGTCCCTCCAGCACTACAACACATTCAGACAGAGGCTCCAGAATCTCCCGTGCACCATTGATTATGTAAGCCGGCTGCGCACTCCCAAGGAAACGGCCGAAATCAAGAAAAGGCTTGCCGCCGGGCAGATAGATATTCTGATAGGTACACACAAGATCCTGAGCAAAGAGTTTGAATTCAAGGACCTTGGACTTCTTATAATCGATGAGGAGCAGAAGTTCGGTGTCAGCGCTAAAGAAAAACTCCGCGAACTCAAGCATTCCGTGGATACCCTGACCCTGACAGCCACCCCTATACCCCGGACCCTGCAATTCTCGCTTCTCGGGGCGCGTGACCTCAGCATAATCAACACTCCCCCGCCCAACAGGATTCCGGTGCAGACTGAGATAATCCTTTTCGACGAGAAAGAGATAAAGAGCATAATCAATTACGAACTCAACCGCTCTGGGCAGATATTCTTCCTTCACAACAAGGTGGAGGAACTCCAGTCCATATACGAGATTCTGCACCGCCTTGTGCCGGATATGAAAATATGCGTGGCGCACGGGCAGATGGAGGCTTCCAGACTTGAGAAGATAATGCTGGACTTTATGCGTGGAGACTATGACATGATGCTGAGCACCACCATCATAGAAAACGGTCTCGACATCCCTAACGCCAACACCATAATCATCAACCAGGCGCAGAATTTCGGACTCAGCGATCTCCATCAGCTCCGCGGCCGCGTGGGACGCTCCAACAAAAAAGCCTTCTGTTATCTCATTGTGCCTCCGCTTGTGAGCATCACCGATGATGCCAGACGCAGGCTGAAGGCCATAGAAGAGTTCTCTGATCTGGGAAGCGGATTCAATATAGCGATGCAGGACCTTGATATCCGCGGCGCCGGCAATCTGCTCGGCGCAGAGCAGAGCGGCTTCATCACCGAGATGGGTTTCGAGACATATCAGAAGATACTTGCCGAGGCGATGGAGGAACTTGGAGTGGAGACAGGCATGAACCTGCACAACGAACGAAGCGTTTTTGTCACCGAGTGTACGATAGAAACAGATCAGCCGGCGCTCATCCCTGACGAGTATATGGACATAACTGCTGAGAAGATAAGAATCTACAGGTCAATAGACTCGATGTCTTCAGACAAGGAGATAGACAACTACGCCAAGCGTCTGGAAGACCGTTTCGGGACTCTTCCTGAGGAGGTGAAAAACCTTTTCCTTGTGGTGAAGATAAGGAATCGGGGGGCTGCGCTCGGGTTTGAGAAGGTCATCATAAAGAACGGCATCATGATAGCGTTCTTCGTGTCCAATCCTATGTCCCCGTACTATAAATCCGAGGTGTTCGAGAAAGTGATGGGGAGAATCAGCGACATGGGCGGGAAACTGGAACTCAAGCAGGTTGAGAACAAACTCAAGATTGTGGCGCGCGGCGTGCCTTCTCTCGCAGTAGCTTTCAATATACTGAACCGTCTCAGTTGAAAGGACTTTCAAGTTTTCTTTAAAATCATACAAAACAACTTTTAAAAGTGTTAAATTTGCAGGCTCAGGATTTTTGAACTATGCCCAATCTTCTGGTAATTAAAGGAAATACAGCTCTCAAGGCTGCGTGGTCTGATGGTGTCACCATCGGCAAGACTTTCCGTTATCAAGGTGAGAAGATGCTTGATTATCTGCTCTCACTGATGGAGAAAGACAAGCCCGAAGTGCTCACCATGGCGTCCGTAGACGGAGTCCCGCCAGAAGAAGAGGCTGTTCTGAGCCGTCTGTGCCGCCATCTGATAATACTTGACAGTTCGCATACCCACTATCTTCTGAAGTATGATTTTCCGGAGTATCTGAGTCCCGACAGGGCTGCCGGCCTTGTGGCCGCGAGGTTTCTTTTTAAGGACAAGAACTGCACCGTATTTGATTTCGGCACCACTCTCAACATAGATTTTCTCGGTTCGGACGGCAGATATCTCGGCGGCAACATCTCCCCCGGATGCCGGACGCGCTTCAAGGCACTCAACCGTTATTCCAAGGCTCTTCCCCTTGTCGATACACCCGAAAACGTGTCTCCTGAGGGAAGTTCAGTCCAGTCTTCTATCGAGTCCGGAGTCATTTTGGGCATAATGTTTGAAATAGAGGGCTACATCAAATCTCGTCAAGACAATATTGTGATTTTTACAGGTGGGGACGCAATTTATTTTGCCAAGAAGATGAAAAACTCCATCTTTGTAGTCTGCAATCTTGAATTGATGGGATTGGCCATTATTACTGAAGATTATGTCAGCAAGAATATCAAATAGACTGATGTCCGCTTTTGTACTCCTGCTGTGCGCCTCCTTTGCGGCGCACGGTCAGGCTTATAGCGGCTATTCACCATACTCTATATTCGGAGTAGGTGATTTGAGCCGACAGGGCACGGCCTACAACAGGACCATGGGAGGTGCAGGAGTGGCTACGAGGAGCAACAGGTTCATAAACATACTCAATCCTGCTGCCGTGACGGCGAGGGATTCTCTTGCCTTTATGGCTGACTTCTCTCTGTACGGCGACAATAAAGTGTTTGCGCAGAACGATATAAAGTCTGTCAACAACACTTTCAACATCAACGACTGCGTCATATCTTTTCCGCTTTGGAGCACTTCCGCGATGATGGTAGGCATATCTCCGTACAGCGATACTGGTTTCGGGTACTCATTTGACTATACCGACCCGGATGTGATAGGCCAGACGGGGAACATCTCATACAGCGCATCCGGAAACGGAAGCATATACAAGCTGTTCGCGGCTGCCGGCATCACTTTCTGGGACAGGCTTTCTGTGGGAGCCGAGATGGACTACTATTTCGGGAACCTCACCAAGACCTTCACAACTTCCATCTCTGACGCTTCATACAACAGCATAAAGGGCAGCACATCACTTCAGGCAAGTGCAGTTGGGGGCAAGTTCGGTCTCCAGTATGAGCAGCCTCTGGGAAGCAAGTCCAAACTCACCTTCGGGGCCACATACTCGACCGGAGCCAAGATGAGGGGCTATTATGAAGATGCGAGATTTTCAGCAGGTTATGCGGCGTCCGACACGCTGTACTACAAGATGGATACTCTCGGCGTCACCAGGTCCGCCAGGATAGCTTCAGAGATTGGAGCCGGAGTGTCATTCAAGTATGCGGACAAATGGATGCTTGCATTTGACTATACAAGGTCTGACTGGAGAGACTCTGGAATAGAGAACATCAGCGGGTTTTCGTCAAGCTCCCCTTTTGCCACATCACTTTCGGAGGCGTACAGGCTCGGGTTCGAGATAGTTCCTAACAGGAACGACATCCGATATTATTTCAACAAGGTGGCTTACAGGGCCGGAGCATACTACAAGAAGGAGAATTTCCTGCTGAACGGCAAGACTATCTCCTCGATGGGAGTGACACTCGGTGCCACGCTTCCGATATACAGATGGTACAACGGTCTCACTCTCGGGGTGGAGTTCGGACAGAGGGGGTCTCTCTCCGACGGCCTGATAAGGGAGAGATATGTCAACTTCTCCGTGGGAGTGAATATTTTTGACATATGGTTCCAGAAACCAAGGTACGAATAAACAATCACCAATGATAATGAAAAGAATAACACTTGCAATCGTGTCTTGTGCTGCGCTGGCATTGTGCGGCACAGATGTTTTTGCCCAGGGAAAATGGGGTGCGGACAGTGCTGAATGTATCACGTACATGTCCTATTACAAAGAGTACTACAAGCAGAAGGCTTATGACGAGGCCCTTCCGAACTGGAGAAAAGCGTACTCACTCTGCCCTGCCACCGCAAGTCAGAACATGCTCATTGACGGTACTTCCCTGCTCCGCAGGCTTATCGCCAAGAACGAGTCGAATGCGGCTTACAAGGAAGCTCTCGTGGACTCTCTCCTCACGCTTCACGACACCAGGGCCCAGTATTACCCTAAATATGCCGTGACGGCCCTCAACAACAAGGGTCTTGACATGTCAAAGTACCTGACTTCAAATCCTCAGAAACTCTACGATGGATATGAGGGCATCATAGCCAACAACAAGGAGCAGACCAAGGTTTCCTTATTCCTTTTCGACCTCCAGGCCGCCATCGAGCTTTTCCAGGCCGGCACCCTTGATGCCGAGACTGTCATCAACCTCTATCAGAGGAATATCGACTACATCGACAAGGCTCCTGTAAGGAATGATATCGAAGGAGAGCAGAACAATAATGTCAAGTCCGACATGGGCAACCTCTTCGCTGCCAGCAAGGTGGCCAGCTGTGACCATCTTCTCGCCATCTACACCCCGCGCCTTGAAGCCGATCCGGACAACCTTGACCTCGCTTCAAGCATAGTCAAGACCATGAGCCTCGCCGAGGACTGCACCGACAACGACCTCTTCCTCAAGGCTGTCACGACCATGAACAGGATCAATCCGTCATCAAGCTCCGCATACTACCTCTTCAGGCTCCATTCCGGCAAGGGTAATGTCGATGAGGCCATAACCTACATGGAGGAGGCAATCGCGAGCGAGGAGTCTGACGCCAAGACAGACACCGAGTGGAAATATGAGCTTGCCACATTCTGCTTCAAGAGCGGTCTCAACGCCAAGGCTGTGGAGTATGCCTCCCAGGTGGCCGAGAACTCAGAGGAGCTTGCCGGCAAGGCATACTTCCTTATCGGTACGATTTGGGCTTCAACCCGTTGCGGCGGAGACGAGATTTCGAGCCGTGCGCCGTTCTGGGTTGCATGCGACTACATGAACAAGGCCAAGAACGCCGATCCTTCTCTTGCCGAAAGTGCGACAGACCACATCAGGCAGTACAGTTCATACTTCCCTCAGGCAGCCGAGGCATTCATGTATGACATCACTAACGGACAGTCATACACGGTAGTCTGCGGAGGTATGCGCGCTACGACCACAGTCCGTACATCTAAGTAGGACTTGGGCGGTTCGACGATCAGATCAGTGAAGTTACTGGCAGTCACTTTTGTGGTTGCCAGTAATTTCGTTTCCTGCAGCAAGGGTATCGCCGAGGCTGACAAACTCGACTTGAGCACCACTCCTGTCCAGACGGTGGACGATGTGTTCGCCGTGCAGACCAAGAACGGAGAGATGGGTATGAGGATGGAGGCGGTAAGACTCGAGAGATACAACAAGGACGGCACCAAAACCGACCTTTTCCCAGCCGGGGTGTCCGTGTTCGGATACAACGAAGAAGGCCTTCTGGAGTCAGTCATAGTCGCCGACGAAGCCGAGCATACAGTGCCGTCGTCAGGCGACGAGATATGGAAAGCCTACGGCAATGTGATACTTCACAATGTGCTGAAGCAGGAGACCATGGAGACCGACACCATATTCTGGGACAGCAGCAAGAAGGAGATATATACCGACTGTTATGTCAAGATGTACTCCCGTGACATGTTCGCCCAGGGCTATGGGATGCGCTCCGATGACCGTATGCGTAACGCCAAACTGAACAGCCCTTTCAATGGCTATGTGGTGACGGTCAGGGATACTACGGCGGTTATAATTGATTCTGTGAATTTTATTGGCCCGTTTCCAAAAAAATAGTTAAATTCGCAGCCCTATTGGAAAAATTCAAAAATTAAGATAAAATGGCGGTACTTGAAAAAATACGCGTTAAGTTTGGCCTCGTGATTTCGATCATCATCGCGCTGGCCCTTCTCTCGTTTATTATCGATCCTGGCACATTGGAGTCTGCATTGAACTCGATGTCATCCAAGTATGATGTCGGCAAGATTGCCGGCAAGAACATCTCATACAATGACTTCCAAGAAGATGTGGACAAATATACGGTGATCAATGAAATGCTTTCCGGCTCTTCTTCCCAGAACGAGCAGACACAGCGCCAGATAAGGAATGCCGCATGGCAGGGCCTGCTTGACAAGTATATGTTTGTCAAGAACGCCAAGGCTGCCGGCATCTGCGTCGGAGAGGACGAGATGGTTTCACTTGTTTCCGGCGAGACGCTCTCTCCGGTCATGGCTCAGAACCCGGTGTTCCTTGACGAGGCGGGCAATTTCTCTTCAGACATGCTCAAGGCGTTCATCGACAATGTCAACAGCGACCAGTCCGGACAGCTCCGCACCTACTGGAATTATCTGCAGAACACCATCTATAACCAGCAGTACTATCTGAAGTATGGTGCTCTCTTCAGCGCCAGCGACATCGAGAACGCTCTTCAGCTCAAGCAGGATGTCGATGCCGGCAACACCACCGCTGATGTGGACTGGTGCCTCGCATACTATCCTATGACTCAGGATTCCACCGTCACTGTCAGCTCTGACGAGATCCGCAAGTACTATAAAGACCACAAGAAGTTCTTCAAGCAAAACGCGAGCAGGGACATCGAGTATGTGGTATTCGAAGTGGTGCCTTCCGCCGAAGACGTGGCGCAGACAAGCGAGGCCATGGATGCCGCTTATCAGGAGTTTGCCACCACGGACAACATGAAGACCTTCCTTCTGAAGAATTCCGAGCGCCAGCTCTCCACATATTGGTATAAGGACGGCGAACTCAACACTGTCAACAGTGAGCTCAACTCACAGATATTCTCCGGAAGCAAGCTTTCGCAGATTGTGAAGTCAGGTGACAGCTTCTACGCAGCGCGTGAGATGGACAGCAAGATGCTTCCAGATTCAGTGTATGTAAAGCACATTCTTCTGGTAGGAGCTGATGCCAGGCATACTGCTGACAGCCTTGTCAATGTGCTCTCAAAGAAAGGCGCGAACTTCTCCAACCTCGCGTCCATCTATTCAGAGGACAAGGGTTCTGCCGCTGACGGAGAACTCGGCAGCATAGGCTGGATGACCCAGACATATATGATTCCGGGCATGGAGTCCGTCATCGAGGCTCAGGTCGGCAAGCCGTTCGTGCTTACCACCCAGTATGGCACCCATGTGGTTCTTGTATCCCAGAGGACAAAGCCTGTGGCCAAGAAGCAGGTTGCCATCCTTGAGAAGACTTCCTTAGCCAGCAAGGAGACGTTCAACAAGTATTACGCCGAGGCCAATACCTTCGCCACCCTTACAAACGGCTCTTACGAAGGATACAAGAAGGCTGTCGACTCAACCAAGGTATACTCTCACTCTCTCAACGTGACTGAGGCCACTTCTTCATACGGGGCTGTGGATCAGGCCAAGGAGGTGACCCGCTGGATATTCGACAACAAGGCTGGAAAGGCTTCCAACATCATCACTGTCAACAACAACTTCTTCTTCGTCGCAGCGGTCAAGGATATCCACAAGGAAGGATATGCTCCGGTCAAGGAGGTCGCTCCTATGATCCGCGAGAGGCTCTATTCTGAGAAGATTCAGGCCAAGAAGCTTTCTGATGTGGCGTCAAAGATCCAGGGGCTCACGAGCATCGATGCCGTGGCTGATGCTCTTGGCGTGACTGTAGACCGCAACGAGGGACTTTCACTCTCATCAAGAAGTGTTGACCCTGCCGTTCTCGGAGCCGCCGCTGTGGCTAAGGACGGTGCCGTATTCGGCCCTGTGCCTGGTTCAATGGGTGTATATGTGCTGAGCGTGGACAATCGCCAGACAGGCAGCTTCTATACCGAAGAGGACGCCAAGAACCTCAACGCCCAGAAGAGCCAGTATCTCTCGCAGATGATTATCTCCGTGATGTCCGAGTACGACAATGTCAAGGACAACCGTGAGAGGTTCTTTTAATGAAACAGGAACACAGTTTTAGTTAGAGCCGGCGGGAAGCGATTCCCGCCGGTTTTTTCGTCATTATTCTTATATTTGCGCCTGATGTAAGTAAGCGGCAAAAATAAGATGTCCAAGTCTATAATTGAAGAGAAATGCGGCCGGTGCGGGAAGCTGCACCGTATGGAGTTTGAGGGGAGCGTGGATGCGCTAGCCTCCCCTGAGGCCAAAGAAAAGGTCAAAAGCGGGGAGTATTTCGTGTGGCGCTGCCCGGAATGCGGCTGCGTCAACCTGGTGCACGGACCTTTCCTCTATCACGACCCCAAGGAGCGACTTATGATATTGCTGACGGACGCTCCGGTCAAGGCTGAAGGGCTTCCGGAGGGTTATACCGGGCGTATTGTGAGCAGTGCGGGAGACCTGATAGAGAAAATCAAGATTTTTGACGCGGGCCTGGACGACGTGGCTGTAGAGATGTGCAAATTCGTGACACTCAGGGAGATTGACAAGGATGTGCCGCTCAAGTTTTTCAAGGTGGACGGGGCGGACGCCGAGATGACATTCACCTATCCGCAGGACGGCCAGATGGAGATGATCTCTGTGGGGTTCAATGTATATGAGGACTGCGCCGGCATCCTTCAGCGCAACCCGTCCATAAAAGAAGCAGCCCGGGGACTTGTCAAAGTCGACCCGGACTGGCTCTCAAACTATATAGGATAGGGGAGCATTACTCCAGTTTCCTCGCACCGTCGGAGATGACGACGTGATAGACCTTAGGTTCGTGGCCGAACTTCTCCGCGAACTTCTTCTTGGCCTCATTGATGAACGGCTCATAGAGTTCGTCCTTGACCAGATTGATGGTGCAGCCGCCGAAACCGCCGCCCATGACTCTGGAACCTGTGACATCCATCTTGCGCGCCAGGGCGTTGAGATAGTCCAGCTCTTCACAGCTGACTTCATACAGGCGGCTGAGTCCGAAGTGAGTCTGGTACATCATCTCGCCGACAGTCACATAGTCGCCTCTTTCGAGCGCGTCGCAGACATCAAGCACCCTCTGTACTTCTCCGATGACATATTCTGCGCGGATGAAGTCCTCTTCAGGAATCTCGCCCCTTACCTCATCGAGCCAAACCCTCTTGCAGTCGCTGAGGCAGTCGATTTCCGGATGGTTCTTCTTGATGGCGGCGGCGGCGTTCTCGCAGGATGCGCGGCGCTTGTTGTAGGCTGACGAGGCGAGTTCGTGCTTCACGCAAGAGTCCAGGAGCACAAGGCGATAGCCCTCTGGCTTGAACGGGAAATACTTGTATTCCAGTGTTTTGCAATTGAGCCTTATAAGCTGGCCCTTCTTGCCGAAGCAGGATGCGAACTGGTCCATGATGCCGCAGTTGACCCCGCAGTAGTTGTGCTCCGTGGACTGGCCTATCTTTGCAAGCTCAAACTTGTCTATGCCGTTGTCGAACAGGTCGTTTATAGCGTAGGCGAAGCAGCTTTCGAGCGCCGCTGAAGAAGAAAGACCGGCCCCGAGAGGCACGTCCCCGGCGAACACGGCATTGAATCCTTCGACAGTGCCGCCCCTCTTCAGGGTCTCACGGCATACTCCGAAGACATATCTTGCCCAGGCGGCCTGAGGCTTGTCCTCCTCGCCAAGTCCGAACGAGCAGGACTCATTGTAGTCGATAGAGAAGAGGTTGACAGTGGCGCTGCCGTTTTTCTTGATTTCGGCCATGATGCCCTTGTCGATAGCTCCCGGGAATACATATCCTCCATTGTAATCAGTATGCTCTCCGATGAGGTTCACTCTGCCTGCGGCGGCATAGAAAGTGCCACTTTCCCCGAACAGTTCGGAGAATTTAGTGTGGATTTTTTGTCTCATTTCCATTTTATGTGGTGTTTAAATAATATTGCTGAGCACAAATTTATCAAAAAGTCACCATTAGAGCAACAGGCAGATGATCGCTCAAACCACCCTCATACTTCGGTCCCACGAAGGTCCTTCGCGGCTTGAGGCCCCCGAAAACCTTGTCCCTCGTGAGCAGGAGCGGGTCATCGAAGACATCTTCCCGCACGCTGACCTGTCCGTAGGTGAAATGACCGTCGATTTTTTCCCATTTTCCGTTGTATTTGATTGTTCCGTGACCCCCGGAATGCCAGAGGTCATCGTTGAAATCTCCCACGGAGACTATCCGCTCCGCACCGGCCGCAAGGAGGGAGTCTGCCACGGCCTCCATCCTGGAAAACGCCGCCAGACGCCTGTCCGACTTCCCGCCGATCTTGGACGGGTGGTGGTTGACCATCACGGTGAGGCTGTCGAAGCGTGCGACAAGGATATCCCGTGTCGCCAGAGTAACCCCTGCGCTGTCCCGGATGTGCACCGGGAAACTCTCTTCAAGATGCAGTCGTGAGCGGCGGTAGAGCAGGGCGCAGTCGATGCCACGGTGGTCCGGTGATTCATAGTGCACGATTGTGTAGTCTAGCTTGCGGAGCAGGGTAGAGGAGAGCAGGGACTTGAGCACGGAAGCATTCTCAATCTCTGCCAGACCCACGATATCCGGCATGTCGCCGTATCTGTCCGCGAATCTGAGCAGGGTCTTGGCGATACCGTCGCATTTGGCGAGAAGCCTCCCTCGCGTCCAGTATCGGGGCGCGGCCTGCGAGCGGCAGTCGAAGAAGTTCTCCACATTCCAGAACATCACCCTGAGGGTGTCGCCCCGCGCCGGGAGAGACAGCGGCGTCAGGAGGGCGAGAAGTGTAATCATAGTCCGTTTCATTCTGCTAATATGGTGTTTTTTGAGTACATTTGCAGACAAATTTTAAGATTTATGTCTTTGAAGTGCGGCATCGTGGGACTCCCGAATGTGGGCAAGTCCACCCTTTTCAACTGTGTGAGCTCAGGCAAGGCCCAGAGCGCCAATTTCCCGTTCTGTACAATCGAGCCGAATCTCGGCTCAACCAATGTCCCTGACCGGAGGCTGGATGTGCTCTCCGACATATGCAAGCCTCAGCGAACCATCCCGGCCACCGTGGACATAGTGGACATAGCCGGCCTTGTCAAGGGTGCCAGCAGGGGAGAGGGTCTGGGCAATCAGTTCCTCGCCAACATCCGCGAGTGTGACGCCATCCTGCATGTGCTCCGCTGCTTCGATGACGGCAACGTGGTGCATGTGGACGGGAGCGTGGACCCTGTAAGGGACAAGGATGTGGTGGACCTGGAACTCCAGATAAAAGATCTTGAGACGGTGAATGCACGGCTCGCCAAGGCCGAGAAGGCAGGCAAGGCGGGAGACAAGGAGGCGAAGAAGCTCGCAGACCTCCTGACACGGTACAAGGCGGCCCTCGAACAGGGCAGGTCCTGCCGCAGCGTTTCGCTTGTCAATGAAGAAGAGGCCGCCATCGCGCGGGACCTTTTCCTTCTTACCAACAAGCCGGTGATGTATGTATGCAATGTGGATGACGCTTCAGCGGTGAGCGGCAACGCCTATGTGGATGCCGTGCGCGAGGCCGTCAAGGACGAGAACGCCCAGATTCTCGTGATATCCGCGAGGACGGAATCGGAGATCGCCGAGATGGAAGACTTCGAGGACAGGAAGATGTTCCTGGAGGAGATGGGGCTTGAAGAGTCCGGAGTGGTGCGCCTGATACAGAGCGCGTACAAACTTCTCGGGCTTCAGACCTTCTTCACCGCAGGCGCCGACGAGTGCCGCGCGTGGACCGTGAAAGTCGGGGACAAGGCCCCGAAAGCCGCAGGTGTGATACACTCAGATTTCGAGAAGGGCTTCATTCGCGCCGAGGTCATCAAGTACGACGACTTCGTCAAATACAAGACCGAAGCCGCGGTACGCGCCGCAGGCAAGATGGGCATAGAGGGCAAGGATTATGTGGTGCAGGACGGAGATATAATGCATTTCCTGTTCAATGTATAGGGCTTTTGAAAAGACCTGGCGATGGTTTGGCCGCAAGGACGGGATTACCCTTGACATGCTGCGCCAGATAGGGGTGGAGGGGGTCGTGACAGCCTTGCACGATGTCCCGAACGGGGAAATCTGGACAGAGGAGGACATCCTCTCTCTCAAGGAGTACATAGAAGACGCCGGCCTGCGCTGGTCCGTCGTGGAGAGCCTTCCGGTCAGCGAGGCGATCAAATATGCCGGAGCGGAGCGTGACGCTCTTATAGACAATTATATAGCGAGCATAAGGAATCTCGGGCGCTGCGGAATCAAGACCGTGTGCTACAACTTCATGCCAGTGATAGACTGGGTGCGCACAGACTTGGAGCATCCCATGCCGGACGGCACGACGGCCCTTTATTTCGACTATTCCCGTTTCGCCTACTTCGACATGAGGATACTGTGCCGCGATGGTGCCGACAAAGACTACCCCGGGCAAATCCTCTCCAAGGTGGAAGAACTGGACAGGACGATGACGTCCTCCGACAGGCGCCAGCTCATAGACACCATCATCGTCAAGACCCAGGGCTTCGTCAACGGCAACATATCAGAAGGGGACAGCGCTCCCGTACAGCATTTCCGCAATCTCATGAGCCATTATGATGGCATGGGCAAGCAAGACCTGCTTGGCAATCTCACATATTTCCTGAAGGCCGTCATGCCTGTGTGTCACGAGACGGGTGTAAGGCTGTGCATACATCCGGATGACCCGCCGATGCCGGTGTTCGGCATGCCGCGCATAGCCGGCAACGCGGAAGACATACGCAACATCCTCACTGCCGTGGACGATTTCCACAACGGGCTTACTTTCTGTGCCGGCTCGCTTTCCGCCGGCGCACATAACGATGTGGTGGCGATGGCGAGGGAGTTTGCGCCCCGCACGCATTTCGTGCATCTGCGCAGCTGCAATCTTCTCCCTGACGGCAACTTCATCGAGGCGCCACACACATCCGGCCGGGTCGACCTTGTCGAACTGATACGCATATTCGGGCGTCAGGGAAGAGACATTCCGATGCGCGTGGACCATGGCAGGGACATGCTTGGCGACAGTGCAAGGGGCTACAATCCCGGCTACAGTTTCCATGGCCGCATGCTTGCCCTCGGCCAGGTAGAGGGCATGATGGCCGCGGTAAAGAACGAATTTGAAAACAGATCTATATGAACGAACTCTATTCTGTCAAGGGCAAAGTTGCGGTCATAAGCGGGGCTGCAGGTGCTTTGGGCGGGTCTCTTGCCCGTCATTTCGCCTCTCAGGGCGCTGATGTGGTGGCTCTTGTCCACCGTGAGGAGCAGCTTGCTCCTGTCGTAGAGCAGCTTCGCGCTCTGGGCGGCAATCCGTGCGCCTATGCCTGCAATGTGATGGACACCGCAGCGCTCAAGACCATTGCTGACGAGGTGGCAGGGAAGTATTCAAGGGTCGATATACTCATCAATGTGGCCGGCGGCAATGTCGCCGGGGCCAATGTGATGCCGGACCAGAATTTCTGGGACATGAAACTTGAGGACTGGACCAAGGTCCTGGACCTCAATCTCAACGGCACGGTGTATCCATGCCATGTGTTTACGGAACTCTTTGCTTCTCAGGGCTATGGCTGCATACTGAACATCTCCTCGATGGCTGCCTACGACGCCCTTACCCGAGTGGCCGGATATGGGGCGGCCAAGGAGGGCGTGTCCAATTTCACGCGCTGGCTCGCTGCGGAGATGGCCATCAAATACGGGGAGAAGATACGTGTCAACGCCCTCGCTCCGGGATTCTTCATCGGCAAGCAGAACCGTGCCGCCCTCCTCAATGAGGACGGGTCTCTCACGGAACGTTCCGTCAAGGTGATAGCCAAGACCCCGATGCGCCGTTTCGGCGACCTGAGCGAACTCAACGGGGCGGCCCAGTTCCTCTGCAGCGACGCCGCGAGTTTCGTGACCGGGGTCGTGCTTCCGGTGGACGGGGGATTCAGCTCTTTCAGCGGCGTATAGCCCTACATATCCACGCTCATTATGAGCTGGAGGCTGTGGCGGTCCACATGGGCTCCTGCGGCTTTTAGGCTCTCCAGACAGTTGCCTCCGTTATAGTCATAGCGGAGGCCTATTCTTGTGGTGTACGGGATCCAGAGCAGGTTGCCCAGCCTGACCTTAAGGTCTGCCCCGGCGCTGTACAGGTTGTTGAGGCGCCTTCCGGCCTGCATCAGTGTCAGGTCTGCGTGCGGGATAAGTTCGAAGTTGCGGATATAGGCTAGCGGGGAGAGGAACGACCAGTCTACTGCGGCGAAAGGGATGGCGTAGTCTGCGCTGAGTTTTGTCCTCCACGGGAGACCGCAGACATAAGAATTGACAGATGAGGAGAATCCTCTCGGCACCATGTTGACATAGGTGTCGGCGAACTGTCCTCCTCTGCGCCGCCTTTCGTGGATGCCGCTGAGTTTCAGACCGTGTGTAGGGAAGAGTCCCGGAGCATATCCGTACAGGTGGAAATAGTAACTCGGGCTGAACAGATACAGGATTCTCGTGCGTTCGCTGTATCCGAACTCTCCGCCGATGCCGATTCTCGGCCAGATTCTGGAGGAAGGCGTCTTCTCCATCATATAGGCTCTGACGCTTATAGTGTTCCGCCTTATGTATCTCGCTTCGTTGTAGGCGTCTGTCCAGTCGTTGGTGGAGCTGAGGCTTATCTTTGGGATGACCCCGCTGTTCCATCCTCCGGAAGAGAGGTTGAGAGGCAGGAAGATGTCAAGTTTTGTGTGGAGCATAGGATTGCCCGTGTCCTGTCTGGTGAGGCGCACACTGTTGTCGAGGCTGTATTTGACGGAGTTACGGTCGTTGAAGTCCACTTTCAGCTCAAACACGGGAGCGAGGCCGCGGTATGTCAGGTTGAGATGTCCGGAGTGTCTCCAGCCCGCGTCATAGTCCCAGGCCTTGTAGCCGACAGAACCGTAGAAACTTCCCAGGTCGTCCTGCAGGAACAGGGTGGCGCCGGGAGCTGCGGAGGTGCTGATGTCCGAGACGCTGAGGCTGCTCACGGCATCATAGTCCACATAGACCGGTGCCCAGGAGTGCAGGTGCAGGAGGTTTTTGAGTTTAGAGTAAGACTCGGGTTCGCTTACGGCCACTTCGGCGGCATAGTCCGGCTGCCTCGCCTCCCCTTCGCGGAGTTTGGACGCGAACGGATACTCTGTCAGCTGAGTGAAGTCGGCCTTGCTCTGTATGAGCCCGGATGCCGGAGTGGCCGCGATAAGCCGTCCTTCCTTGGACAAGGTGGTGTAATAGAGGGTTTTGCCGTCACGGCTGAACTGGAAGTTGTCTGCACCGAAGCGGGTAGAGGTGAGCCGGGTCAGGCTGCCGTCCTCCGGGGAGAGCGCGTAAAGTTCGCCCACGCCAGTCCTGTCGCAGGTGAACATTATCTTCCCGTCATGGCTCCAGAGTCTTTTGATCTTGACCGGTTGCGGCTGCAGGACGCAGGAGTAGTCCGCGACTTTCCAGATGCCGAAGCCTTCTTCTGTGATGGCGCTGGCGTAGAGAGCCTCTCCGACCCAGACCGTCTCCACCACCTGCATGCCGTCCGGGGCTGGGTAGTGGAAGAACTCTATCCCGGTCACGGGATCCATCACCGTCACGCAGCTGCCTCCTTCCAGGGGGTATTCCGTCACGGAGAGCAGGAGTTCATGGTCGGCTGGGGCGGGGTGGTAGAATCTCCTGCCTCGGCTTATTCGCCCGGACTTGCCGTCCCTTCCGATGTAGCAGATGTCCGAAGAGGATTTCTGTTCCCAGCGTATGTCCGGGTTGTATTCGCTCCAGTAGAGCCTGTCGGTGAGTTTGCTGTATTTGAGCCCCGTGGTGCTGGAACTGAACAGGCGTATGACCCGTTCCTTGCCGTCCTTGTCCATACATATCAACTCTTCCGGTGAAGTGAGGCTCTTCCGTATGGCGTAGAGCGAGTCTCCCGCCATCGCGAGGGCGTCGTATTCCGTGAAGCGGCGATGCGTCTTGCCGGGGGTCTCCGTGCGCATGAACGGGGCTCTTGATGCCTCGTCCCTCTCCCAGAAAGCGCTGAGGCTGTCGCTGACTTCACGGAAGGCCTTGTTGAAGCTCTTTCCACAGACATCTTTCACTGTGCCGTTGAGGTTGAAGAAGGCTATGCCGTGCTTGTCGGCTATGCGGCGGAAGTACCGTGCCGTGAAGTCAGGTTCATCATACAGGGTGCGGATGCCAGCCATCGCAACATAGCCTGCACGGTAATGGTCTGGAGTGTACGTTTTCTGGGAGCCGTATCTCCATTTCCAGAAATCCCGTAAATCTCCTTCCGAGAAACAGACCCTGTAATACTCCAGGAAGTCTGCCGTCCTGCCCCTTCCGGCGCGGCTGAGTGCGGTCTCCGTGACCACGGCGTCTCCTTCAAGGAATGCCGGGCCCGGATAGATGGCGGAAAGCACGCCGGGAGCTATCTGCCCTGTGAGGATGTTCCAGAACTTGAACGGTCCGGCCGCGCCGAACTGCATCTGCGAAGAGTGCCTGGATTCGTGAATTATGAGCTGCCTCTCCCAAGGTGTCGGCTCCGGGCCGTACGGGTCGGGCTGGGTCTGGAGTTCCATCCTGCGGGGAGTCCAGGTCACCTGTCCGTTGGAATAGGCCGCATAGGGTCTGAGTATCACAGGCATGCGGCGCGAATAGTTCTCGTTGGGAGAGAAGCCGGCGCTGCCTCCCACCACCTGCGCCGCCTGCTCGAGGGTGCGGGCATATACCGTGGCCAGAGAATCCAGGCCCTCAGGATAGATTACCTTGTAGCTGGCAGTCTGTATCTGGCTCCATCTGACGGAGAACGGCTCTGTCCCGTTGGTGTAGAACTGGGCGTTTGCGCTGAGCGCGGCGAGACACAGCCCTGTGGCGATTGAAAGCTCTTTTATCCTCATGAGAGCAAATCTAACATTTTTTGTATAACTTTAGAACTTGTTTCATTAAACATCGATGAGAAAGACACTGATACTCGCATCATTGCTGATCATAGCCCTGTCCTGCGGTCGCCGCGGCGGCTCCGGGCAGCAGGCTGTCCGCACCCGTTCTTTTCCGAGGGTGGAGGTTCCCGCCATGATCACCGATCCGTCGGAGCAGCTGGTCTACATACTCGACCACTATTGGGACGGATTTTTCGCCGGAGACTGGCCCACGGATTCGGCCGTGGTGCTCGGGGTCCCTTCCTCCGAGGTGAACGACAACATCTCGCTGTATGTGGCTCTCCTCGACAAGCTTCCGGTACCCGAGGCGCAGGCGAGGCTGAAAAGTGCTTTTTCGAAGATTCAGGCGCGCCAGCAGAAGGACACTTCTTCGCTTTTCTATCTCCTTTTCACCGAATCGTTGGCATCCTGCCTGTACGACCCCAATTCTCCTCTCAGGAGCGAGGATCTGTATCTCCCGTTCGTAGAAGGGATGGTCGGTTCCAGGTTCACCCCTCCAGACAGGCTCGCCGGCTACCGCTTCGAACTTGAGAAGTGCCGGCTCAATCCTTACGGGAGCAAGGTCCCGGACTTCAAGTTCAAGGATGCCTCCGGCCGCATGCATCACCTCTACGGGGAGAAGGCGGGTTACACGATGCTCTTTTTCAGCAACCCGGGCTGCACCGCCTGCAAGGAGATCATAGACGAGATAGGCAGCCGCGCTTATGTGCCGGATATGATAAAGAGGGGAGAACTTGCCATAGTCAACATCTATATAGACGACGAGGTGGACAAGTGGCGCGAGTATGAGCCGTCCTATCCGCGTGACTGGGTCAACGGCTACGACTTCTCGCAGATCATCAACAGCGACGCCCTTTACTATGTGAGGGCGATACCGTCTCTCTATCTGCTTGATTCTCAAAAGAGAGTTATATACAAAGACGCTCCGGTGGAGCGGGTGCTCCTCTTCCTGGACGACATTCAGACAAATCAATAAAAGATAACGATAATGACCAGTATCACACGAAAACTTTGGGGCAGGTCCCCTGACGGCACGGCAATTTATAAATACACCCTCAGGAACTCCGGCGGAGCTTCCGTGACCCTTTGCAGCATCGGGGCGGGGATAGTATCTGTCAATGTTCCGGACAAGGACGGCAAACTGGGCGACGTGGCCCTGGGCTATGCCAAGCCGGAGAGCTATTTCGGAGACGGTCCCTGCATGGGCAAGTGCCCCGGCCGCTACGCCAACCGCATCGCCGCGGGCAAATTCACCCTTGAAGGGAAGGAATACAGCCTTCCGGTAAACAACGGACCCAACCATCTGCACGGAGGACCTGACGGGTTCCAGAACAAGGTTTGGGAATCCCGCAAGCACAAGGGCGGAGTAGAGTTCAAGTGCACTGCCGCGGACGGGGAGATGGGTTACCCGGGCAACATCACGGTGGTGGCCAGATACGAGTGGAGCGAGGAGAATGAGCTTCGCTTGACATTCTCGGCGAAGAGCGATGCCCCGACAGTGGTCAACCTGACCAATCACTGCTACTTCAACCTCAACGGCAAGGGCTCTGTGCTCAGACAGTACCTCAGGCTCAACGCCTCGGAGTACCTCCCGACCGACAGCACCCTCATCCCTCTCGGAGATTCAGAACCGGTGGCCGGCACTCCGATGGACTTCATCGTGCCGAAGACCCTCGGCAGGGACATCAAGAAAGACTTCCCGGCCCTCAACTACGGCAAGGGCTACGATGCCTGCTGGGTGATTGACGGCTATGTGCCGGGGCAGCTCCAGGAGGCCGCGGAACTCTACTCCAAGCAGAGCGGCAGGGAGCTCAAGGTCTACACGACGCAGCCCGGCATACAGGTCTATACCGGCAACTGGCTTGAAGGCTGCCCTGTGGGCAAGAGAGGCCGTATCTACCACGACTATTGCGGCGTGGCCCTTGAATGCCAGCATTTCCCGGACAGCCCGAACCAGCCGGAATATCCGTCAGCTGTCCTCAAACCGGGGAAAGTGTTCCACGAGGCGATAATCTTTGCATTCGGGGTCAAGAAATGAGACAGTACCTCGATCTTCTCCAGACCATAATGGACACCGGTACAGTCCGTCACGACCGCACCGGAGTGGGAACCAAGAGCATATTCGGGCATCAGATGCGCTTCGACCTCTCTGAGGGCTTCCCTCTCCTCACCACCAAGAAGGTGCACCTGAAGTCCATCATCTATGAGCTGCTGTGGTTCATCAGCGGAGACACCAACATCAAGTATCTCAAAGACCACAAGGTCTCGATATGGGACGAGTGGGCCGATGAGAACGGCGATCTCGGCCCTGTCTATGGACACCAGTGGCGCAGCTGGCCCGCTCCCGACGGGAGGAAGATAGACCAGCTCTCCGAGGTGATAGAGATGATCAGGACGAACCCGGACTCGCGCCGCATGCTTGTCTGCGCCTGGAATCCCGGTGAGGTGGACAAGATGGCCCTGCCTCCATGCCATTGTCTCTTCCAGTTCTATGTGGCGGACGGCAGGCTCTCCTGCCAGCTCTACCAGCGCAGCGCCGACACCTTCCTCGGGGTGCCGTTCAACATCGCCTCCTATGCCCTGTTGACCATGATGATAGCCCAGTGCTGCGGCTTGCAGCCGGGAGAGTTCATCCATACGACAGGGGATACTCACATCTACCTCAACCACTTCGACCAGGTGCGCGAGCAACTCTCAAGAGAGCCTCGGGCGCTGCCGAAGATGAGGCTCAATCCTGATGTCAAGAGCGTCTTCGATTTCCGTTATGAGGATTTCACCCTTGAAGACTATGACCCATGGCCTGCCATCAAGGCCCCTGTCGCAGTATGAGTATGGAAAAGTATCTCATAGTAGCGGTCTCGGACGACCTCGCGATAGGGCGGGGTGGTGACATGCCATGGCATCTGGGCGAGGACCTCAAGTATTTCAAGCGTGTGACCATGGGTTACCCTGTCATAATGGGCAGGACGACATTCGAGTCCATAGGCCGTCCCCTGCCGGGCAGGAAAAACATAGTCTTGTCCAGAAAGGACATCTCCCTGCCGGAGGGTGTGGTGAGAGTGGGCTCCGTCGAAGAGGCGTACGCTGCGGCCGAACCGTCGGAGCGCTGTTTCATAATGGGCGGGGCGTCCGTGTATGCCAAGGTCATCGGAGACATGGACAGGCTCTACATCACGCGCATCCACACTTCCGTCCCGGATGCGGACGCATTCTTCCCGGACTTTGACCTCTCGGCCTGGGAAGAGCAGTCCCGCTCCGACACCCTGACGGATGAGCGGAGCGGGATACGCTTCGAGTTTGTGGTCTACAGCCGGAAGCGGGACTAGATCCCGAGTTCTTCCTTCATAGCTCTGAGCAGGTCGAAAGCCTGCATCGGCGTCATGTTGTTGAGGTCGGCCTGCTCCAGCTTTTCCTTGAGCGAGGACAGGGTCGGGTCGTCGAGCTGGAAGAAAGAGAGCTGCATGCTCCCGTCGTCTTCGAGCGTCATCTTGTCGGCGTGCTTCTCCCTCGCCTCAAGCTGGCGCAGCGTCTTCTCTGCGGATTCCACCACCTCGCGCGGCATGCCGGCGAGGCGTGCCACATGGATTCCGAAACTGTGGGCCACGCCGCCCGGCTCCAGCTTGCGGAGGAAGATCACGTTCTTGCCGTCTTCCTTGACGGCGATGTGGTAATTCTTCACCCGCGGATACTGGTTCTCCATGTCATTGAGTTCGTGATAGTGGGTGGCGAAGAGGGTCTTGGCCCCCTTGCCGTCTTTGTGGATGTACTCCACGAGAGCCCGGGCTATGGACATCCCGTCGTATGTGGAGGTGCCCCTGCCTATCTCGTCGAGCAGGACCAGCGAACGGGCCGAGAGATTGTGCATTATCATCGCCGTCTCCGTCATCTCCACCATGAAGGTGGATTCTCCCCTGGAGATGTTGTCCGTGGCCCCGACACGAGTGAATATCTTGTCGAAATAGCCGAAACGGGCGGACTTCGCCGGGACGAACGAACCGATCTGGGCCATCAGCACTATAAGCGCGGTCTGGCGGAGCAGGGCCGACTTTCCGGCCATGTTGGGACCGGTGAGGATGATGATCTGGTCGCCCTTGCTGTCCATCGAGATGTCATTCGGCACATACTCTTCTCCCGGCTCCATCAGCGTCTCTATTACAGGATGGCGGCCGGCCTTGATTTCCAGGGCAGAAGACCTGTCCTCTTCCGGTCGGCAGTAGTGCCTGTCAATGGCCTGCTGCGCGAATCCCTGCAGGACATCTATCTTGGAGACGATGCGGCTGTTGCCCTGGATGTCCCGTATGGACTTCTGGACATCCGCCACGAGTGCGGAGTAGAGCCTGCTCTCAAGTTCATAGATGGTGGCTTCGGCGTTGAGTATCTGCTCCTCGTACTCCTTGAGTTCGGATGTTATGTAGCGTTCCGCGTTGACGAGCGTCTGCTTGCGCACCCAGTCGGACGGGACCTTGTCCTTGGCGGAGTTGCGGACTTCTATGTAGTAGCCGAACACATTGTTGTATCCTATCTTCAGCGAAGCGATGCCGGTGCGTTCCGTCTCGCGCTCCTGCATCTTCAGCAGGTAGTCCTTGCCTCCGCGCGAGATTTCGCGGAGCTCGTCCAGCTTGCCGTCCACCCCTGATGCGATTACATCCCCCTTGCCGAGCTGTGCGGCGGAGTTCTCCGACAGCGTGCAGACTATCTTCTGCAGAGCGCCGTCCGTGTTGCGGAGACCCCCGGCGAGTTTCACGAGGGCATCGCAGCCGCTCGCTGTGCACCGTTCCTTTATGGGCGTCATCATCTTCAGGGAGCGGGCGAGCTGCAGCATCTCCCTCGGGAGAATCTTGCCGGTGGCCAGACGGGATACCGCCCGCTCCAGGTCTCCCGTCTCGCTGATGTCTTCCTGCATGTCTGCAAGCGCCTGCTCGTTGTCGATGAAATACTGGACTATGTCGTATCTGGAGCCCAGCTCCTTGAGGTCCATCACTGGCATGGACAGCCATTGCCTGAGAAGCCTTGAGCCCATGCAGGAGCAGCACCTGTCTATCGTGTCCACCAGGCTCACGCCTTCCTTGCCGGCATTGCTCTGGAACACCTCAAGGTTGCGGAAGGTGAACCTGTCCATCCATACGAACTTGTCGGAGTCGATGCGCGAGATGGAGCAGATGTTGCCGAGTCCGGCGTGGTGCGTCTGCTCAAGATAGACGAGCAGGGCGCCGGCGGAGGATATCGCGAGCGGGAACTGCTCCACGGCGAAGCCTTTCAGGCTCTTGACTTTGAACTGGTTGCGCAGCCTTTCTTCCGCAGCTTCCTGCACGAAGGCCCATTCGTCCAGAGTCGTGATGTAGTAGTCTCCGAAGAGTTCCTTCGCTTTCCTTGCATCGTCTTTCTTGACCACCAGCTCCTTGGGACCGAATGTGGACATCAGGGTGCAGATGTATTCGGCGGGTCCCTGCGCGACCTGGAAAGTGCCCGTGGACGCGTCCAGAAATGCGGCGCCGCAGACATCCCCGTCCATGGTCAGTCCGGCCAGGTAGTTGTGCTCCTTCTGCTCAAGCATACCCGCGCCGAAGGCTATGCCCGGGGTGAGGATCTCCGTGACGCCGCGCTTGACCAGCTTGTTCTTCGCGAGCGCCGGATCTTCCAGCTGGTCGCACACGGCCACCTTGTAGCCGGCGCGGATGAGCTTCTGCAGATAGGATTCAAGGGCGTGGTGCGGGAAGCCGGCCATCTGCGTGCTGCCCTTGTCCCCGTTGGAACGTCGTGTCAGCACTATCCCGAGGACTTTGCTCGCGAGGACCGCATCATCAGAATAGGTCTCATAGAAATCCCCGACCCTGTACAGAAGCAGCGCTTCCGGGTTCTGTGCCTTGATGCTGAAGTAGTGTTTCAGCATCGGTGTGTCTTCTCCGCTCTTTGCCATATTTTTTGTTTATTGTCTTTTTCTTCCTCCTGAGCCGCGGCCGCCGATTTCAACCTCGATTCTCTGTATTTTGGCGACCCCTTCGGGGGCGGTTATGTTGAGCCCGTCGAAGTTCTGCTGGCTCACATTCGCGAGGTTGAGCCCCCTCTGTACCGTGAGATTGCAGTTCTCGAACTTGAATGTCCCTTCCGGCAGCGGGGCGGCAGGGTCTCCGATGATGTCTCCGACGCTTCTCGCCGTGCCGCTGACATTGATGACCTTGATGTCGCGCAGCACCGTGCGCGGCGAGTAAGGTATGTAGTCCTCCACCATCCTCCATATCATGTTGGCCGAGATGAAAGTCCCGCAGTTGTTGAGGGTGAAATCCTTGAAGGTGATGTCCTCCACTATGCCGCCTCGTGACGGCTGGGACTTGAAGCGCACCGGAGCCTGGTTCTCCTCTCCGCAGACGCAGTTCTCTATCACGACGTTGCGTATGCATCCGGAAATCTCGCTGCCCATCGCCACTCCGTGCCCGCCGTCGAAGTTGCAGTTCTGCACGAGGATGTTCATGCTCGGTCTTGCGACCCTGCGCCCGTCCTCGTTCTTGCCGCTCTTGATCGAGAGGCAGTCGTCGGTCACATTGGTGTAGACATTGGTCATCTTGATGTTGCTGGACGAGTCGATGTCCACTCCGTCGGAGCTCGGGACATACGATGAGACGCTTATGTGCAGCGAGTCAATGCTGAAGCCGTCGGTGTAGAGGACATGCAGGCACCATGAGGCGTGGTTGAGCATTGTCAGTCCGCTGATGCTGCCTCCAGGGCAGTTGGTGAAGCACAGCATGCGCGGGCGGCCCCAATGGCCGTCCTTGTTTTTGTTCTTGCTCCACTCCTGGCCGCGTCCGTTGATGGTGCCCTTGCCGGACACCCGGACATTGCGGGAGTTGTCGAAATTCAGGAAGGCGCTGCGCCATTTGCGCTCTACTCCCTCGAAACGGGTCGGAATCTGCGGGAAGTCGTCTGAATCCACCGTGGACACGAGAGTAGCCCCCTCTTCGATACGGAGATCCACTCCGTTGCGGAAGAAGAGGGCGCCGCTGAGGTACTCGCCCGCCGGAATCAGCACGGTGCCGCCGCCGTTGGCGTATGCTGCGTCAGAGGCTTTCTGTATGGCGCCGGTGTCTATGGTGACTCCGTCTCCCGAGGCTCCGAAGTCCTTGACATTGAAAACCTCGTGGCTCTTTTCGACCGTTATGATCCTGCTTCCGTATCCTTCTATTGTCAGTTCGACCTCAGTCCTGTCATCCTTTATCTCATACGGGAGGTCGCGTATCTCTCCGGTGAAACCGTCCCATTCGCGGACTTTTCCTGCGGCGTCAAGGCTTGCCCTGAAGGTCTGTTCGCGGGAGCCTTCGTTGAAGATGAAGTACAGGTCGGCATCCTTGAGAATCCTGCGGGTATAACGTATGCTGTCCGTAGGGATGATGACTTCCGTGAGTCCCATCTGACGCTTGAACGACTCGATTGTCACCCATGCCTGTGTGTCGGCGGCGCGGCGGCGAGGCGCGGCGTTTGTCTGGGTCTTGGCCGGCTTAGGGGCCGGATTGACCCTGTACGGGGCCGTAGGGCCGGAGATGTAGCTCCCTTCCGGGCGTTCAGCGAGGATGCGCATCTCCCTGTACGGCATCGCGCTCTCCACCTGAGCTGTCCAGCGGCGCAGCGGCTCGTGGATGGCCTTCGGGCAGTCAGGGAAGGCTTCCATCTGTGTGAATGTCTTGTCCACCAGCCTGTTCGGCATAGAACCCCAGAAGAGTAGCTTGCCTCCGAGATTGACGAACTCCTCGATTACGGCCCATGCTTTTTTGGAGATCACGTCGGCAGACGGGATGATGAGGGTGTAGTATTTCTGGCCGCTGCGGTTCTCCAGATATCCCGGGCCCACGGTCAGGGCCTCGAAGAATGCGTCGTCATCCACATAGTCGAAATCCATCTGGTGGCGCATCAGCATCTGGGACAGTTCAGACAGCTCCCAATACACCTCGTTGTCTCCCAGCCACATGGAGAGGGTAGGGTAGTACATCGCCACGCGCGCTCCCGGCACTCCCATGGACATCAGGTATGATGTGCGGTTGATGTAGTCGGAGAGTTCCTTCATGTGGGGCCTTTTCGCCAGGCTTTCGGCTGTCTGCGACTTGGAACTCCAGAAATTGTATTCGAAGTAGTTGATGCCCCTCGCGAACTGGTAGTTGAGCACCTGTTTGCTGGTGGCGAGGTCTGAGCGTACGGCTCCCATAGTCTCGCTGAAGGCGCGCGGCTTGCCGTAGACATGCGCCACGGACGAGGCCAGCTTCGGGAAGTCGTTGTCCACCCCGGGGGCGACATGCGCGCTGATGACGTCCACTCCCGGAATCTGCACCCTGTTGAGGACGCGGAAGAAGTCTCCGTTTGCCTCGATGTTCACCGGCATGATGTGTTCGTTGTTGAGGTGGGTGATGTGGGCCATCCCGTTCTTGTCGTGCCAGTCCGCCTGGCGCTTGAAGAAGATGTCCGCGAACATCTCCGACCAGACGTCCCAGTAGTCGGCCTTGACCCTCTTCTCCTGCTCTGTCTTGACCGGAGCGAAGAAGGAAGCGAAATACGGGGTCGGGTCGTATCCTTTCTTCTCTTTGAAAACCTCGATTATGGACGGCGTCCACGGGGTGTACATGTATTCCGGTTCATCGCCCCTGAATCCCATCACAGTGGTTCCCATTTCCGCGCCGAGCTCTTTCTTGGCGGCTTCATGGGTCCAGGCTATGAACTGGTCAACGGCTTCAGGGTTGAGGTGGTCGTGGAGGAAGTTGGTGGTGTCCTTGCCGTGGGTCGGGTTGTTCACGGCGCGGGTGTCGCCGCTTTTGTGGGCGTATCCGGCGAAGACTACCGTCCAGCCGTGCTCTCCGGCGTTGAAGCTGATCTTGCCGTCCTCTATCGGGACGATGCGGTTGGCTTGCCCTTCACATACGGCTACGGCCGATACGGCGCCCGCCGGGACAGGTCTGCCGGTGATCTCTTCTCCAGCCGGGACCGTGAGGGTCGAGTCCATCTGGACAAGAGCCCACATCTTGAGGTCCGGGCGCTCACGGGAGAACTTGCCCCCGGCGAAGCCGCTCGGGTATTTGGCGTCATCGATGAGCCACACCTTCATCCCTCTGGACTTGGCTTCCCTGACGGCTGTCTTCACCATCTTGAACCACCCTTTCGAGAGGTACTCGTACGGGAATCCGTATCCCGGCTCTATGTTGACGACACGTGTCCCGACGCTCTGCATCAGGTCAAGGTCTTGTTTGATAATCTTGGCGTTCATGTCTCCTTCCCAGCCCCAGAGGATATGGCTGGCATACTCTGCCGGAGGGAGGGCATAGCCTTGGCGCAGTTCTTCCACGCCCTTGTCCTGGATGCCTTCCCAGCTCTTGACCTGGCACAGGGCCGGCAGAGCGGAAAGCAGGACGCAAATCGTCATCAGTGTCTGTTTCATTGTGTGGTATGTTTTGGCATATTCCACAAATTTAAGAAGTTGTTTTGAATTTATTTGTCATAAATTTTATGAAGATTTTTTCTGTCAGAGTTTTTTCTGGATTTTGAGAAAGATAGTAGAACTATCTGACCGAAAAAGCCAGGAAAAAATATGGCGAAAAAGCAAGTAAAAGAATTTCAACATAAATCAAAACAACTTCTAATGTTTTTGGTGACGATTCACTATCTTTGACCTCATGAAACGACTTCTGATAATCACTTATTACTGGCCGCCCACCGGAGGTTCCGGCGTGCAGCGTTGGGTGAAGTTCAGCAAGTACCTGCCTCAGTTCGGGTGGCAGCCTGTCATCTATACTCCCGAGAATCCGGAGCGTCTGGCGGTGGACGAGAGTCTGCTGGGGGACATTCCCGACAGCGCGGAAATCATAAAGACGCGCATCTGTGAGCCGTACGGACTGTACCGCCGCCTGACCGGTTCCAAGACCGGCGCTGAGGTGAACCCCCTCAACTCGCAGAAAAAGTCTCTCAAGAAGCGCATCTCGCTGTGGCTCAGGGGCAATCTCTTTGTCCCCGATCCGAGGGTGTCGTGGGTGCGGCCGTCGGTGCGTTTCCTTTCGAAGTACCTGCGGGAGCATCCGGTGGACGCCGTGGTGACCACTGGGCCTCCGCAGTCGATGCACCTTATCGGGCGCGGTCTGAAAAGAAAGCTCGGTGTGAGGTGGATAGCCGACTTCAGGGATCCGTGGACGGAGATGTTCTACTACAAGCATCTTTGCCTTACCCCCTGCTCCGACAGGAAGCATCATCGCATGGAGCAGAGCGTGCTGGACGAGGCGGACCTGGTGATAGCGGTGTCCCCGCGCGTGCAGGCCGACTTCGCCGCCAGGACGTCGACTCCCGTGAGGCTGATCACCAACGGCTATGACGAGGACGATTTCAAGGGAATCGCCGCGCGGCCGCATCCGGACAGATTGACCCTTGTGCACACAGGGCTGTTCGCCGCGGACGGCAACCCGCTTGGTCTCTGGGACGCCCTCGCCCGCAAGTGCGGCGAAGACAAGGAGTTCCGAGGCCGGTTGCAGATCAGGCTGGCCGGCAAGACGGACCCCGAGATCATAGAGGCGATACGGGAGAGGGGACTTGGAGATAGTCTGGTCAATCTCGGCTACCTGCCCCACGAGCGCACGGTGCAGGAGCAGAGGGACGCAGATATCCTGTTGCTGCCGTTGAGGCAGGAACCGGAATACTCCAAAGTCCTGCCTGGCAAGATATTCGAGTACCTCGCCTCGGGGCGGCCGGTGCTCGGGATAGGCCAGAAGGACAGCGCCGCTGCCGACATTCTCAGGGATAGCGGGGCCGGAGAGATGTTCGACTGGTCGGACGGTGACGCCCTGATTGAGTTTATCTGCTCCTTCCGCCCTTCGCGGCACGGGATGGAGCGCTATTCGCGCCGCAACCTTACGGCGCAGCTTGTGGAATTGTTATGAAGAAGAAAATAATCTATTGCATCTGCACGGTGTTGGGGCTGCTTGCGCTGTCCTATGCCTATGTGCCGGAAGTGCTTTCCGGCAAGATAGTGAACCAGAGCGACATTTCCGGGTGGCAGGGGATGGCGAGGGAGATGATGGAGTGGAACTCCGCCCACCCCGATGACCAGACCGCCTGGACGGATTCGATGTTCGGAGGCATGCCTACGGCGACAATACACGCATCCACCAAGGGCGACTGGACCCAGAGCATATATGATTTGTTGCTGACCGGCAGGCGCCCGGCCACATATCTATTCATTTCCCTTATCGGCGCATGGCTGCTCATGCTCTCTCTCGGAGTGCACCCTCTGCTTGCCATAGGCGGTGCCATAGCCGTCACCTTCTGCTCCTACAACATGCAGATCATACAGGTGGGGCACAACACCAAGATGCAGGCTATCGCCTTCCTCCCTTGGGTGCTTGCCGCGCTTGTGTTCACATACCGCAAGGCTCTTGGCGAGAAGGGCCGTTGGCTGCCGCTGTCTTGTCTGGGAGCCGCGCTGTTCGGTCTTGCACTCAGTTTTCAGGTCAAGGCCAATCATCCGCAGATCACATATTACCTGGCGCTGATGATATTGCTCTATGTCATCGCCCTGGTGATATGGATACTCATGGACAAGACCCGCCGCAAGACGCTTGTCGGCAGGTTTTTCGCCTCGTCCGCCCTTCTGCTCGTGCTTGGGCTGACCGGCATCGCGACCAATGCCATCAAACTCCTCCCGACCTATGAGTACACCCCGTATTCAATGCGCGGAGGCAGTTCGGCGGCTTCTGCGGACGGCAGCGGCACCAAGGGGCTGGACATTGACTACGCCACGGCGTGGTCGTACGGTTGGGAGGAGCTCCCGAATATGCTGATTCCGGATTTCAACGGAGGTTCGTCTTCCGGAGCTGTCAATCCGGACCGCTCCGCTACCATTGACCTGCTCCGCTCCGCCGGACAGTCCAATTTGCGCGAGACCGCCAAGAACCTGCCTCTCTATTGGGGGCCTCAGCCGTTCACCGCCGGGCCTATGTATATGGGGGCCGTGACAATATTCCTTTTCGTGCTCGGACTCTTCTGCTACCGGGGCAAGGAGAAGTGGTGGGTGGTCGCCGCGACGCTGCTTGCCGTGTTCCTCGCGCTGGGAAGCCACTTCTTGTGGTTCACCAGGCTGTTTTACGACCATGTGCCCCTCTACAACAAGTTCAGGACGGTGTCAATGGCTCTGGTGGTGCTTCAGTTCACCCTGCCGATACTTGCTTTCCTGATGCTGGACCGTATCGTCCGTTCGGAGGAGGGCGTGGCCGCGTTCCGCGCCAAGGGATGGATAGCGCTTGCCATAACCGGGGGATTCTGCCTTCTGTGTGCGGCGTTCCCGGGGATTGCCGGCTCGTTCACCGGCGCTTCCGACGCGTCATATCCTGACGCTCTCGTGGACGCTCTCGTACAGGACAGGAGGCGCCTGCTCGCGCTTGACGCGCTTCGTTCGGCACTGTTTGCCGGGGCGGCCTATCTTCTGATGTTCTGGGGGTGCAGGATTCCGAAATCCGCCGCCAAGACATTCGCCACGCAGCCGCAGATGGGCTTCTCGCGCCGGCGCACGGCCGCCGTGCTTGTCTGCCTGCTCGTGCTCGGGGACCTCTTCATCGTTGACAAGAGGTATCTGAGTTCGGACGACTTCATCACTCCGCGCTCCTTCCAGAGCCAGTTCAACAAGCGTCCTGTGGATGAGACCATCCTTGAGGACACGGATCCGTCCTACAGGGTCCTCGACTTGACAGTGAATGTGTTCAACGACTCTCACCCGTCATACTGGCACAAGAACATAGGCGGGTATTCTCCGGCCAAGCTCCAGAGGTATCAGGAGTTCATCACGGATACGCTCAGCCGGGAGATCAACGCCCTGTATTCCGCGCTGTCCGGCAAGCAGACGCTTCAGGAGATGGAGCAGGCCCTGCCTTATCTCCCCGGCCTCGCGGAGATGAACTGCCGTTATATAATAGTGGGAGACGAATACCCGCCGCTCAGATATGGCTATGCCAAGGGGCCGGCGTGGTTTGCCGATCCGGAGGCCGGAGAGGTGGAGATGCTGTCTTACGCGCCCAATGAGCTGAGATACAAGTATTCCTCGCGAGACGGTGGCAAGCTTGTGTTCAGCGAGGTGTATTATCCTGTGGGCTGGACTCTCAAGCTGGAGGACAGCGGGGAGAGCCTTGAGATCGCTCCGGAAGGAAAAGTGCTCCGCGCGGCGGAGGTTCCGTCCGGGGAGCACACTCTTGTGATGCGTTTCGACCCGCCGTCCTACAGGACAGGAGAGGCGGTGTCGCGCGCGAGTTCCATACTTATTCTGATTGTGGTTCTGCTGGCGTCAGGCTTTGCCGTGCCTGGGATATTCTCAAGGTCAAAGCGATAAAGTCTTCTACAGACAGCCTTTCGGCTCTCAGGTCGAACACCGGATCCGAGCAGTCGAAACCTTCAGGAAGCATGGGCTTCAGGGCGTTGCGCAGGGTTTTGCGCCGCTGGTTGAAGGCGGTCTTGACGACCTGGCGGAACTGGCGCTCGTCGCAGCCGAGTTCCGTGCGGGAATTGCGCCGGAGCCTTATCACTGCGGACTGTACCTTCGGAGGCGGGCAGAATGCGCCCGAGCCCACAGAGATGATATAGTCTATGTCATACCAGGCCTGCAGCAGGACGGAGAGTATGCCGTAAGTCTTGGAGCCCGGCTTTTCCGCTATGCGGTCGGCCACCTCTTTCTGTATCATGCAGACCACTTCCGGCACCTTGTCCTTGTCGTCCAGTATCTTGAAGAAAATCTGGGACGAGATATTGTAGGGGAAGTTGCCGATCACCCGGTAGTTTCCGCTGAAGAGTTCGCGCATGTCCAGCTTCAGATAGTCTGCGCTGTACAGTTTGCCCTCTATGGCCGGATAGTGGGTGAGCAGGTAGTTCACCGATTCCCCGTCTATCTCGACCAGTTTGAGGTCAATGTCGTCCCTTTCGAGCAGGTAGCGTGAAAGCACGCCCATTCCCGGGCCTATTTCGAGCACATCCCGCTCGCCCCCTTCGCGCAGGGAGGAGACGATAGTCCTGGCGATGCTCTGGTCAGTGAGGAAATGCTGCCCGAGAGCCTTTTTTGCTCTGACTTCCATCGCGTCAGCCGAGCTTTTCGGCAAGTCTGGCCGCCAGTTCCACGAACGCCACTCCGTCAGGGCGGGTGCTCAGGGCTGCCGGTTCGCCGGCATCACCGCTCTCGCGGATGCTCTGCACGAGCGGAATCTGCCCGAGCAGCTCTATCCCGAGATCCTTGGCCATGTTGGCGCCTCCGTCCTTGCCGAAGATGAAGTACTTCTCGTCAGGGTGTTCCTCAGGAGTGAACCAGGCCATGTTCTCGACGAGTCCGAAAATCGTCCGGTTGACATTCTTGTTGCGGAACATGTCCACGCCTTTCTCCACGTCCGCGAGAGCCACGGCCTGAGGGGTGGTCACAATCACGGCCCCCTCCACAGGGATGTCCTGTACGAGACTGATATGGATGTCGCCCGTTCCCGGAGGCATGTCGATGAGGAGGAAGTCCATCTCTCCCCACTTGACCTGGAGTATCATCTGCTTGAGAGCGTTGCAGGCCATCGGCCCTCTCCAGATCAGGGCCTGTCCCTTCTGGGCGAAATAGCCTACGGACATCCACTTGACCCCGTACTTCTCTATAGGGATTATGAGCTCCTGCCCCTCTTCGCCTTCAGCTTGTGGAGTCATGCCTTCCGTGCCCGTCATGACAGGTACGGAAGGGCCGTAGACATCGGCGTCGGCGAGCCCGACCTTGTAGCCGAGCCGCGCGAGGGCGCAGGCCAGGTTGACTGCCACGGTGGATTTGCCCACTCCGCCCTTGCCTGAGGCTATGCCTATTATATGGCGGACATTGCGCAGCTGCTCCAGGCCGAGTTCGTTTATCCCGCTCTTCCTGGCCTTAGGCGTCACTTCGTCCACCACAATGGTCTTGACTTCAGACTTGACGCTGTCCGGCAGATGGCGGACAAGGGCGGCGCGGGCGCTGCCGATAAGATATTCGGAGAGTGGGTCGCGTCTCTTCGGGAAGGCGAGCGTCACTGTGACTTTGCCGTCTTCCATCTCAATGTTGTTGACCATGCCCAGTTCGACGAGGTCGGCATCCTTCTTTGCAGGATGCTTGACCTCGCGAAGGGCAAGAAGTATGTCTTCTTTAGTTATCATTTCACTATGTTCATTTCATCAAGGAGCCAGCCGGCGCCGCCGAACTTGTCCATCATAAACAGCACGTATCTGATGTCCACGCAGATGCACCTCTGGAGGTTAGGCTCGAAGATGACATCTCCGCTCATCGCCTCCCAGTTGCCGTCGAAGGCGAGTCCGATCAGGTTGCCGTCTGCGTCCATCACAGGGCTTCCGGAGTTGCCTCCCGTGATGTCGAGGTTGGTCAGGAAGCAGGTGACGAGCTGTCCCTGCGCGTCCGCATACTGGCCGTAGTCCTTGGCGTTGTAGAGTTCCTTGAGCCGCGCAGGGACGCGGAACTCATAGTTGCCTGGGTCTTCTTTTTCCATCACGCCCTTGAGGGTCGTGTAATACTTATAGACGACGCCGTCCTTAGGCTCGTAGCCCTTGACCGTGCCGTAGGTGAGACGGCAGGTGAAGTTGGCGTCCGGGTAGCTCGGCTTGGCTTTCTGCCACTCCAGGAGGGCGGCCGCATATGCCTTGGTCGGAGCTTCCAGGGTGTCATCCCATGTGATGGTCTGCCTGTAGAGCGGTCCGCGCTTGTCTATGATGGCTCCGCGGAGCACGGCGGCCGGATCCTCGTCAAGGTTGACGCCCGCCGCGCGTGCGGCCTCGAGCTTGTCGTATGAGGTGAAGACGCTTTCGTCGAAAATCTTGTCAATCATCTCCTCGCTCACATCCACCCTGTCCTGAGGGTCGGCGTTCTGCAGATAGTGACGCACCATCGCGTGGGCCACCTTGCGGTCCACTTCAGCGTCGTAGTCTTTGTAGTCAGAGGCGTCCTTGGCCCTGACGAGCCCGATAAGCTCGATCTTGCTCAGGGTCTCGGATATCAGGGTGTAGCCCTGATAGGCCGCCTTGCGCCCGGCCACGCCGGACGCTATCTCGGACACAGGGTCTCCGTATTTCTTGATTCTGCCTTTCTTTTCCCCTATCCAGGCGCCGAGTTCGGCTTCCTTTTCTTCCTGACGGCCGATCACATTGAGTTTGGCGAAGGCTTCTTTCATCCCTATCCACTTCTTCCACCCGTTGGAGGAAGAGGCGTATTTGCTTGCATATTGCAGGCCGACCTTGTCGCTTGCCCTCATCTCCTTCCAGAGCACATCCTGGCGCACGGCGCGTGCAGCTATGCGTATATCGTTGAGCTCCAGCATGTCTTCAAGCTGTGAGGCGGTCTGGAAGCGCTGGGTTCTGCCTGGGTAGCCCATGATCATCGCGAAGTCGCCTTCCTGGATGCCCTTGAGCGAAATGTTGAGGAACTGCCTCGGCACCATCGGGACATTGCTCTCTGAGTAGTCGGCTGGCTCGTTGTCCGCACCGGCGTAGACACGGAACATCGAGAAGTCGCAAGTGTGGCGCGGCCACATCCAGTTGTCGGTGTCTCCTCCGAACTTGCCGGACGCTGCCGGCGGCGCTCCGACAAACCTGACATCGCGGTAGACTTTATATATTACGAGATACTGCACATTGTCGTTGAAGAAGCTGACAATCTGTGCTGTGCAGTGCGGGTTCTCCTTGATGGCCTTCGCTATCAGGGCGTCCGCCGACTTCTCGTCCTTCACCTTGCCGGTCACGTCCGTCATCTTCTGCAGGAACTTCACGCTAAGCCCCGGCACCGGAATCTCTTCGCTGCGGCTGGAGGCCCAGTAGCCGTCTTCCAGATAGTTGTGCTCCTCGGACGAGAGCGCCTGGATGCTGCCGTAGCCGCAGTGGTGGTTGGTCACGAGCAGTCCGCTGCCGGAAATGATCTCTCCGGTGCATCCGCCGCCGAACTGTACCACCGCGTCCTTGATGGAGGAGTGGTTGATGCTGTAGATCTGGTCGGGCGAGAGCCTCGAACCGAGATTGCGCAAGGCGTCGCTGTTGATCTTTTCAAGCAGAGGGAGCATCCACATGCCCTCGTCGGCCCTTGCCGACGGCAGCATAGCCGCAATCGCGGCGAGAGTGAGTAAAAACTTCTTCATATAAAATCAAATATCGAATAAACTTGGTTCCAGGGCCTTGGGGTGGAAGGAGCGGCGATGCTCCGGGGTGAGTCCGTAGCGGCGGATAGCCTCTATATGCTCCGGAGTGGGGTAGCCCATGTTGTGCGCCCAGCCGTACTGCGGATAACGCCTGTCGAGTTCCCTCATCTTCTCGTCCCTTCGGGTCTTGGCCAGCACGGATGCGGCCGCTATCGACGCGTAGGTCGCGTCCCCGTGCACGACCGTGGCATAGCCATATCCTTCCATCGGGCGGAAACGGTTGCCGTCTATCAGCAGGAAGTCAGGCTTGACGGCGAGCCGCCGTACTGCGCGCTGCATCCCCTCCACCGAGGCCCAGAGGATGTTGAGCGAGTCTATCTCTTCTGCGCTCACCTCCTCCACCGCCCACGCTACGGCTTCCCTTTCTATCACTTCCCTCAATATGTCACGGGATTTTTCGCTCATCTGCTTGGAGTCGTTGAGCAGCGGATGGCGGAAACCTTCGGGCAGGATTACGGCCGCGGCGAACACGGGCCCGGCCAGGGGGCCGCGTCCCGCCTCATCGCATCCGGCTTCGGTGAGGCCGGGGTGCATGTTGCCCAAAAGATGGATTTCCTGTGGCATAATGCCACAAATTTAGAAACACTTCGCGACTTTGCCAACTTCTTATTCGTCCTTGAGACGGGAGAGCAGAAAGGCGTTGGTCTGGCTGAGCGTCTTGATGGTCTGGTCCTGGGTCTGCACCATCTGCAGGGCCGTCTTGAGTTTCTCTCCCAACACTTCGAGCCTGCTCTCGTAGTCGCGTATCAGGGCTTTCCTCTGCTCGTCAAAGTTACGCTTCTCCTCCAGCAGGCTGTCTTTCCGGCCGGCGGAGGCGAGGTCTCCCGCGTCCAGCCCGAAATAGGCGGCGAACTTCGAGAGAGTCTTGCAGTATAGATTGACCTTGCCGGTCTCGAAGTTGATGTAGGTCGTGCGTCCGATGCCGAGTTCGTCGGCCATCATCGCCTGGGACAGTCCGGCCTCCTCCCTGATTCTCCGTATGCTCGTATGTGTCTTGTCAGTAGGCATCATGACAAAAATAGTCAGTATGCCACGAAGCCCGACACCTGAAAAAGCGCACAATGTCCATAAAAAATAAACAAAAGACATAAAAAAGATATATTTATGGGCCGCCGTCCTTGCCTGGTGTTGTTTATTTGTGGACAAAAGTCCAACTTGGCGGGCATGGACAAAAAGCGAGAAATGCTGCTCTCGGAGCTGGAGAGCCTGCTTGATGGCGGGGAACTGTGCCCGGAAGGGCCTCTCAGCCTGTCTGACGTGTGCCGCCGCAGGCTAGGGGTGTACCCGCCGGACCTTGATGAAATCCTGCTTGAAGAACTCGGTCTTGAGGGAGAAGAAATTTTTGCCGCATATGGCCGTGAGGTTATTGACAATAGGAACAAATTTTATTAGATTTGTGGACTTTGCATCAAAACCAAGTAATTATAACAACACGAAACGATGAAAGAATACACAACCAAAGAGATCCGCAACGTGGTACTTCTCGGAGCGACAAAGTCCGGAAAGACCACGTTGGCTGAAGCTATGCTCTATGAGGGCAAGGTTATTGACAGGCGCGGAAGCGTGGAGGACAAGAACACCCTCTCCGACTACAATGAGCTGGAGAAGATCAACCAGCGTTCCATCTACGCGAGCCCTCTTTATGCCGAGTTCCTCGGAGCAAAAGTCAACATAATAGACGCTCCTGGCGCCGATGACTTCATCGGAGGGGCGTATTCGGCATTCAGGGTGTGCGAGAGCGGCGTGCTCGTCATCAACGCCCAGCAGGGAGTCGAGGTGGGCACCGAGAACTTCATCCGCCTCGCTTCAGACAAGAAACTTCCTCTCGTGGTGGCCGTCAACCAGCTCGACGCTGACAAGGCCGACTGGGAGAGCGTGCAGGCGTCCCTCCAGGAAGCTATGGGCAAGAAACTTGTCTATATCCAGTTCCCGGTCAACGTGGGCCCGGCTTTCGACGGGTTTGTGGACGTGCTCACCAACAAATACTATCATTTCAAGGACAACAACGGCACCCGTGAGGACTTGGAGATTCCGGAGAACCTCAAGGAGCAGGCGGAAGAATTGCGCCAGGAGCTTATCGAGAGGGCTGCCGAGTATGACGATACCCTTATGGAGAAGTTCTTCGAGTCGGGAAGTCTCACCGAGGACGAGATCCGCAAGGGCCTCAACCGCGGCATCGTGGCCGGAGAGGCTTATCCGGTATTCTGTGTCAGCGCCAAGAAGGATATAGGAGTCAAGAGGCTTCTCGAGTTCACCAAGAACGTCGTTCCCGCCCCTTCCTGCAAGGAAGACGGCCCGGCCTCACTTTTCATATATAAAAACGATGTGGAGCCGCACCTCGGGGAAGTGTCTTTCTTCAAGGTGATGAGCGGTACGATCACTCCAGGAATGGACCTGGAAGATCCTTCCAGCGGCAACAAGGAGCGCCTCTCCGCCATATATGCCGTGGCCGGTCTCAAGAAAGAGCCTGTGACGGCACTCAAGGCCGGAGATCTCGGATGTACCGTGAAGCTCAAGAACGGCCGTTCCAACATCACCCTTTCAGCGCCTGGTTCCGGCCTTGAATGGGACAGGATAGCTTACCCTGCACCTAAATACCGCTGCGCCATCAAGGCCAAGGTACAGCAGGATGAGCAGAAGCTCGGCGACGCTCTCAAGAAGATCGCATCCCAGGATCCTACCGTGATCGTGGAGTACTCCAAGGAACTCCGCCAGACCATACTCAGCGGCAACGGAGAGCAGCATATCAACATCGTCAAATGGCGTCTCAACAACGAGTTCAAGCTCGAAGTGGAGCTCTTCGCCCCGAAGATTCCGTATCGCGAGACCATCACCAAGACCTCCTGCGCCACCTACCGCCACAAGAAGCAGTCCGGCGGTGCCGGGCAGTTCGGAGAGGTGTCTCTGCTCATCTGCCCTTACGAGGAAGGAGTTGACGCACCGAAGGTGTTCAAGATCAACGGCAAGGATATGGTGATGAACATCAAGTCCTCAGAGTCTTTCGACCTGGAGTGGGGCGGGAAGCTGGAGTTCTACAACTGCGTCGTCGGCGGCGCCATCGACGCTCGCTTCATGCCTGCCATCCTTAAGGGTATCAACGACAAGATGACCGAAGGCCCGCTCACAGGCTCATACGCGCGCGACATCCGCGTCTATGTGTATGACGGCAAGATGCACCCGGTAGACTCCAACGAAATCTCGTTCGTGCTCGCCGCACGCAACGCCTTCAAGGAGGCATTCCGCAATGCCGGCCCTAAGATCATGGAGCCTATCTACAATGTCGAGGTAATGACGCCAGCTGAATATCAGGGCTCTTGCATGTCCGACCTTCAGAACCGTCGCGGCATCCTCGGAGACATGGGCGCCGACAAGGGATTCTCAATCCTCAAGGCCCGCGTCCCTCTCGCTGAGCTCTACCGTTACTCCACGACACTCAGCTCGCTGACCTCCGGAGCGGCCACGTTCTCAATGTCTTTCGCGGACTATCAGCCGGTTCCTGGCGATGTGCAGACCAAGCTGCTTGCCGAGTACGCGGCAGCCGAGGCTGACGAAGACTAGTCGGAGCACATACGACATGACGGCGGTGACGGCAAAGTCCGGCGCCGCCGTTTGTCATTTTTGCATGGATTGGATATATTTGCGGAGATACTTTGACGGATGGACAGAATCAAGATTCTTTTTGCCTGCCTTGTCGCCATGTTTGCGGCAACTCAGCGTTCGGATGCCCAGTTGGCATTGAGCCTCGGCGCGTCTTTCCCCGGGACCGTGTACACGGACAACGGATATGACAACTACTACGCCAAGCTCCGCATAGGATTCGATGTCGGGGCCCAGTACAACTTCAGCATCAACAAGTATCTGGACGCTATAGTCAGCGCGGACTTCATCCGTCACGGACTCGGGAAGATGGCTCAGAACCAGATGGGATTTGAGTACTCGCGCTATCCTTCTTATCTGAACTTCCCCCTGATGGCCGGCGTCGCCTGCAAGATAGATTTTGACGGGCAGGGTTTCATCAATCCTTCACACCACGCGTTCATAGAGGTCAAGGCCGGGGCCAACGCCTCCACACAGACTCGCGCCGTATTCACCGACAAGAACGGCGTCAAGCAGACCAGACGCTACAGCGTCGGCTTCGCTCCGGCGTTTTCTGTCGGCGCCGGGATGCGTTTTTCCGACCATGGCGCCATCTCCATCCGTTTTGTGGACCTTGGAGACATCCGGCTACATGAAAGGGGGGACAACGGAGCAGAGCTCCGCTATTCCCCCCGTATGGTGGATATCCGTTATTCCTATTACTTCTAGAATATCAGCACATCGCTGTCTCCGTAGTTGTCGTAGGAGGAGGTGATGACCTTCTCTCCCGGTTCGAGGCCCTCAAGAACCTCGTAGTATCTTGGGTTCTGCCTGCCGATGCGGATTTCTCTCTTGACGGCTTTTGAGCCGTCCGGCGTCAGCACATATATCCATTTGCCGCCCGTCTTCTGGTAGAATGTCCCGCGCGGGATGATGATGCCTTCTTCCGGCTGCCCGAGCTGGAGGTTGAGGTAGTAGGTCTGGCCTGTGCGTATGTTGTCCGGCTGCTCAGCTTCGAACTTGAAGTCGGCCTGGAACTTGCCGTCCCGTACCTCCGGGTAGACCTTGCGCAGGCGCACCGCGAAGTTGCTGCCCTGGCGCTCGAAACTGGCCTGGAGTCCCGGGGTGACCCTGTCTATGTAGTGTTCGTCGATCTTGGCTTCTATCTTGTAGTCTCCGACAGAGTTGATCTGCCCTATTTTCATCCCCGAGGACACGCTCTGCCCGAGCACGACATCCAGAAGTCCGAGTTCCCCGTCGATGGGGGCCTTGATGGTCAGGTTGGACTTGCGGTTGCGTATCATGGCCATGTTCTGCCTCATGTTGTCGAGACTCTCCTGCATCTGGTTGATTTCCACTCCTCTATAGAGACTGTCCTGGACCGCCCTTTCCTTGACGAGCTTGTATTTCTGCTGCGCGAGTTCGTAGTCTTCTTTGGCTTTGAGATACTCCTCCCGGGCGATGAGTTTGTCCTGATACAGGGCGGACTGCTGCTCGTAGTTCCTGCGGCTGCGCCTGACATCCATCTCGTATGTCATCTCGTCCTGCTTGACGGAGAGCTTCTGCTGCTCCATCTGGATCATGGTGTTGCGCAGGATGTTCTCCTTCTCGGCGAGCTCCGCCTCCGAGTTGAGGATCTCCAGGTCAAGGTTGTCGTTGCTGAGCAGGAGAAGGGGCTCCCCGGCGCGGACCATGGACCCTTCCTCGACCAGGATTTTCTGCACCACCCCGCCTTCCTGCGGGCTGAGCTGGATAGTGGTCATAGGCTGCACCTGGCCGCCTACCCTGATGTAGTCGTTGAACTCTCCTTTCTGCACTTCGCTGATGCTGATGGTGTCCTTGTCAACCCGGAACGAACTTGAGTTGTCCCTGAACACGAGATACAGCACGAAAGCCAGCACTACGCCCCCGAGCCAGTACGGCAGGGCTTTCTTCGTGAATGCGACTCTCCAGCCGGTTTTCTTTTCGATTATCTTATCCATGGTAAATCTTTTATTTCTGGTCTATATATCTTGTCCCTCCATAGTACTCCACGACGCTCTTCTTGAGGAGGTATTTGAACATCGAGTTGAGCCGGTCGGCGCGGGCCGCGAGGTAACTGTCCGTAGCGGTCTGATACTCGATGCCCGAGATCAGCCCCTGCTCATATTTGCGGGTGTTGAGTTGCCAGGATTCCTCCTGCACTTCCGCTTTGCGTTCAGCCTGCAGGTAGGCCGCCGCCGACCCGTCTCGGTCCTGTACGGCCCTGCGCACCTCGGACTCGATGTCCCGGAGTTTCTGGTCGTATTCTGCGGACGCCTTCTGGTATGCGTGTCTCTTGCGTGAAATG
>OIWT01000168.1_pt1 | contig 94318 bp, 84 predicted proteins | sample 1587701 | NCBI WGS metagenome assembly OIWT01 (sample SAMEA3888904, study PRJEB22519) | human gut metagenome | biome: human gut; feature: human-associated habitat; material: faeces | place: Denmark | collected 2009
TCCAGGAACCGTTTCTTCGCGCAAACTTTACTAAAATTACTTATAATGCGTTTGCCCTGTAAAATTGAAAACACTTTTGAGGCATTCCCATATCTCGCCCATAAAAAAAAGACAATTTTTTTCTGTATCTTATTGACTTACATTAAAATGTTGTTTATATTCTTAGTTACCGATTATTCGGTAACGTAATAGGCAAGTATGGAAAAGAAGCAGAATTCAACAAGGGACAAAATCATTCAGTCAGCATTCTCTTTTTACGATATGCTTTTTTTTGAAAGAATTTCACTTTCAAAAATCGCAGCAAAAGCCGGCATTACAAAACCTGCTATTTACAAGCACTTCAAAAGCCGCGAAGACTTGGAAAACGCAATGAAGTCTTTAATTCTTAGCGATATTGCGGAAATTATAAAAGGCTGCGAAAAAGATAAAAATGAAACTTCCATACTAAAAAAAGTAATAGTTCTTCTTTGCAAGAAAAAATCATATTTCTATTTTACTCTTTCAAATTCCCTTGAGTTCAGCATTGACAACTTTTTAATTGAAATAAAAAAGCATGGCGTTTCAGATTTAAATTTGGAAAATATTTTTGACAACTACGGAAGTATTGTAGATATTGAAATTTACAAAAAAATTATTTTTGTTTCCGGCACAATGATTTTTTTTCAAGGCGCAAGAGATTTTATACTTCTTGACAAAAATCTTCAAGATTCTGATGAAAGCATTCAGGAATACGCGGAAAAACTCTCAAGTTTCATTTTTTCCGGTGGACTTGGACAGGACATAAAAGAAACAGATGCTCTCAGGCTTTCCCAGCTTGACATTCTCTGTAGCAAGGAAATTCAGTCTTTAAAAGCGCCTTGCAATTTTTTTACAGCCATCGGAAATGTTGTGCGCCGCGTGGGATTTTCAAAAACCACAATTGAAGAGCTTGCAAAAGAGCTTGGACTTGCAAAAAGCAGCCTGTACACAAATTTCAGTTCAAAAAAAGAAATGTTCGAAGCTCTCAAAAAAGAAGAATGCCTGAATTTGTTTCATGTCATCAAGAAGAATCTTCTTTATGAAAAAAACAGTGCTGAATGTGTTTATATTTTTATGGAAACTGAAATTGAATTTTTCCTAAAGAGAAGAGGATTGCTTTATGTATGCCGCTGGCTTTTGTTCCAAAATTCAAAGAATGATTTTAAAATAAAGTCAATGCACGAAAAAAGAGAAAAGACAATTGGCAAAGACGAGCTGCTTGACTTTACAGCTTTTATTCTCAATGCCGACATTATAACGCAGATTCCAGATTTTGGAACTCCAAAGATGAATATGCAAATTATGTTCTCATGGATTTTTCAAATGCCGATTTTTTTCTTGCTGCACAGCGAGCTTCATAATTTTCCAGAAGAATCTGTGCACGCCGCAATAAAGGACTTTTTTTATTGCATGGAAAGAGGAATTAATTTTATTGATAATAAAGAAAATAATATTTCAGGAGGAAAGAAATGATTTTCAGCAAAAAGACGTTTTTTAAGATTTCAGTCTTGCTTGCTATGTCTGGAGCATTTGTCTTTGCACAGGAATCCCAGACGCAAAACACTGAGTCTGACAAAAAAACTGTAAACCTGACAATTTACGAAGCTGTGGATTACGCACTCGAACACAGTCATTCGCTCAAGACTGCCGACATTGACCTTGAAATCAAGGCACGCGCAGGAAAGAACGCTTGGAATGTTTTGCTTCCGACAGTTCAGGCTACAGGAACTCTTAACAGAACTACAGATATTTCTTCAAATTTGTCTGGAACAAACACAATGATGAAGCTTCATGGACTTCCTGAAATTGAAGAGACTGACAGCATGAAATGGACAGGAATCGCAAATCTTTCTGTTGACTGGAATTTCAGCCTTGCAATGATTCAGAAGATAAGAGCTGCAAAAGCTGGGTACGAAGCTGGAAAAATCAGCTATGAGCAGAGCATTGTTGAAACAGAAGTCAATGTAAAAAAACTTTTCTACGGACTTCTCTTGCAGCAGGAAAATTTAAACTTGCAGAAAACAACTCTTGAAAATTCAAGAAAACGCATGGTTCAGGCGGAAGCAAACTTTAAAAACGGAATGGTTCCAGAGCTTTCAATGCTTCAGGCACAGGTTACATATCAGAACAAAAGCCCGGAAGTTGCCCAGATGGAGCGTGAATTCCACCAGCAGCTTGACACTTTTGCATTTCTTTTGGGACTTCCAGTAGGAACGGACATTGTTTTGCAGGGAAGCATTGAGCCTTTTTATGTTGACTTACACTACGACACGCTTATTGAACGTTACGGAAACAACAGCCTAGACCTTCAGTCAATTGACAAGAACATTGAGCAGCTTCAGCGCAATCTTGACGCTTTGAATCTTAGCACTTACACTCCATTTTTCAATATCAGCTACGGATTTAAGCCGATGCTCACTGATTTTCTTGACGCAGACAAAGGAGGGTTTCCTACAGGCGGAGACTGGACAGATTCAGGCTCTATAAGCTTTACAATTGGCTGGAACCTTACAAACATTCTTCCGTTCTCATCAAACAGGCAGCAGGCAAAAGACTTGCAGGCGAATCTTGACAAACTCAAGGTAAGCAGGGAAATGCTCCTTGAAAACCAGAAAATGACAGTCCGCAAATCTGTAGACACATTGATTCAGGCGCGCGAGCAGATTCAGTCCATGAACAGAAGCATAACACTTGCCCAGCGCTCTTATGACATGACAGTGCGCGCTTACCGCAACGGAACAAGAGAACTTCTTGATGTGCGCGATGCAGAAAACCAGCTTAACACTGCAAAACTCGGACTTGCAAACCAGAAGTTCAATTATATTTCAGCATTGCTTGACTTGGAAACAACTCTTAATACAAAACTCACCGGAGGAGAAAAATAAAATGAAAAAAACAAGCGCAAAACTACCTTTTATCTTGATGGCAGCGGCAATCTTGTCATCCGCATTGGTTTCCTGCAAGGGAAAATCAGAAAAAACTGCAAAGGAAGAAGAAACTGAAACAATCTACGCGGTAAACGCAGACATTGTTCAAGCCGGAAACCTTGACGACTACTTGGAATTCGGCGGAGATGTTTCTTCTGTTTCCGCAGTTGACGTCTACCCGGACGCGGCAGGAAAAATCTCTCGCATAAGAGTTGCTGTAGGAGACCTTGTAAAAAAAGACCAGATTATAGCTTATGTTGACCCGAGCCGCCCTGGAATGAACTACAGTGAAAACCCTGTAAAAGCTCCGATTTCAGGAAGAGTAACTTCATTTCCGCCAACTATCGGAACAATGGTTTCACAAAGCTATTCAATCGCAAAAATCAGCGACACAGACGAACTTCAGATAAAGGTAAATGTCGCTGAACGCTTTATAAGTAGAATCCGTGAAAACCAGACTGCTATTGTAAGTTTTGACGCATATCCTGGAGTTGAATTCAAAGCGCGCGTTTTTGAAGTTTCTCCGGTTTTGGACACAACAAGCCGCACAATGCTTGCCAAGCTCAAGGTTGAGCCAGCTGACTCAAGAATAAAGGCAGGAATGTACGCCCGTGTAAAACTCATCACTGACACAATTGAAGGAGCTGTTGTTATTCCAAATGACGCCATTGTTTACCGTGACGGCAAGCCTTACGTATTCACAGCAAAATCAGAAAGCGCGGAATCCAGCGTAAACATGGTTTCTGTAAAGGAAGGGCTTTCCGTAGACAACAAGACAGAAATTCAGGAAGGACTCAAAGAAGGAGACGTTATAATTGTAAAAGGACAGTCTCTTTTGAGCGATGGTTCCAAAGTAAAGATTCTTTCAATTTCTGGAAAAGCGGTTGAAAGCAAAACTGAAAACAAGGACTAAAATATGACATTTTCAGAAAAATGTGTAAATAAACCAGTAACAACAGTGTTGATCTTTTTTATAATGGTCGCGCTGGGAATTTTCTGTATATTCGATATGCCGGTAGATATGTATCCAGACATGGACTTACCGTATATGCTTGTTTATACAGCTTATGACGATGCAGGTCCGGAAGAAGTAGAGCAGAGCCTTACAAGAACGATGGAAAGCTCTCTTTCCGGACTTAGCGGACTTAAAAAAATGCAGTCGCAGTCGCAGTCTGGCGCAAGCATTATCTTTCTTGAGTTTGACTACGGAACAAACCTCGATACAGCGGCTATAGAAATCCGCGACAAGATTGATATTGTACGAAGCTATCTGCCTGATGACGCAGATTCTCCAATCACACTTAAGCTTGACCCTTCAATGATGCCTATTATGAACATTGTAGTTCAGGGCGACTTGACCCCGGAAGAGCTCAGAACAATCGCCGAGGACACAATCCAGCCGCGTCTTGAGCAGCTTGACGGTGTTGCCTCTGCAAATGTTATCGGAGGACGCGAGGAATCTATAAACGTTGATATTCCTAGAGACCGACTTGAAGCCTACGGACTTTCAATTTCCACAATCGCACAGATGATTGGCGCGCAGAACGTTCAAAGCTCAGGCGGAACAATCACTTCTGGCGATAAAAACTATACTATTAAAACGAGCGGAAAATATAAAAGCATAGAAGACCTCAAGAACACGGTAATCACTTACAAGCCTGATTCCCTGGACAGTTCAAGACTTGTTACAGTAAAGCTCCGCGATATTGCTGATGTTTATGACGGCTACAAAGACGAAAGCACTCTTGCTTACTTGGACGGAAAACCTTGTGTAATGCTTATGATTCAAAAGCAGAGCGGAAAGAATTCCGTTACAGCCGCAAAGAACGTAAGAAAAGCTATTATAAAACTCAAGGCGGATCTTCCTGCTGGAGTTGAGCTTATTGAAACTTCAAACACAGTAGACATTATTGAGCAGACAAACAATGAAGTTGTTTCTTCTGTTGTTCAGGGCGCGCTTCTTGCCGTTGCAGTTTTGTTCATATTCCTGCGCTCTCTAAAAAGTACATTCATCATCGGACTTTCAATTCCGATTTCGGTATTTGTAACACTCATGCTCATGTACTTTAAAGGCATGACAATAAACATGATTTCCATGGCGGGACTTCTCCTTGGAATCGGTATGCTTGTAGACAACTCAATCGTTGTTCTTGAAAACATCTACGCTTACCGCCAAAGAGACGCCAAGCCAAAAGTAGCGGCAATCCTCGGAAGCCAGGAAATGGTAACTTCCATAACCGCTTCAACTTTGACATCTGTATGTGTTTTCCTTCCGATGATTCTCTTTAGAAAAAAACTTGGAATCATGGGACAGATGTTCGACAGCCTTGCTTACACAATTATTTTCTCATTGATGTGCTCGCTGATTGTTGCGATTGCCCTTGTTCCAGTTCTTTGCTCAAGCTATCTTAAAATCGACAAGATTGTTGACGAAAGGAAAAGCGGAATCGGCTACGGAATAAACCAGGCATTCAACAAATTCTTCCTGAACCTCGACAACGGATATGCAAAAGGAGTCCGCTTTGTTCTTCACCACAGAAAGACATTTATCATAGTTCTTGTATGTTGCTTTGTTCTTTCTATAATAAGCGTAAAATTCGTAGGCTTTATCTTTATGCCGGAATCCGCCTCAAACACAGTCGGAATTGAAGTCGAGCTTCCGATGGGAACAACTCTTGAAGTTACAGAAGACACTTTAAGAACTCTTGAGGAAATCGGAAAGAAAGAGCTTGTAGGCGTAAAATACACATCTGTAACAGTCGGAGGAACAAGTGTTATTTCCGCAAGCTCCGAAACAAACACAGGCGCAATCACTTGGACTTTGTACGAAGCCAAAGAACGCGAAAAAGGCTGGGACAACGAAAAGTCTGCAAAAGACAAGCTTAGAAAATACTTCAACACAATTCCAGGCGCAACACTTTCATTTTCATCAAATTCAAACAGCGCGTCTTCTGGAGAAATGAGCATTGACATCCGTAGCAACGACCTTGACCTTGTCCGCAACACAGCTGCCCAAGTTGAAAAAATCCTCAAGGAGCAGGCGGCTGAATTTGTAACAGAAGTTTCAAGCGATGTTGAAGACGGACTTCCTCAGGCAGAAATCGTAGTTGACCGCGACAGAATGTACGAACTTGGCTTGAACATTTACAACGTAGGCTCTGAAATCAATGCCGCAATCAACGGAAAAACCGCCAGCCGCTACACAAAACTTGGAGACGACATTGATGTTATTGTGCGCCTTGCAGAAAAAGACAAGAAAAAGCTCGCTGATATTGATCAGGTTTCTGTAGTGAATTCAAAGGGACAAAGAATTCCTCTTTCAAGCTTTGCTCATTATGAGGAAAACCTTTCGCCTGTTACAATCCTTCGTGAAGACCAGTCCAGAATTGTCCATGTTAAGGCAAAGCCTGTTTCTGGAGTTTCCCTTGACGTTGTTCAGACAGGGCTTTTAAAGATTATAAACGACAACATTCCAAAAGACGATGCCGTAACAATCTCCATAAGCGGAGACTACGAGGACATGATGGAAGCTGTTGTGAACTTCGGCGCGATTATTATTCTTGCCGCGGCATTGGTTTTCATTGTCATGGCAAGCCAGTTCGAATCATTGATTGACCCGTTCATTGTTATCCTTACAATTCCGTTCTCGTTCATCGGAGTTATGATGACTTACGCAATGGTAAACCAGCGTCTTAGCGTTGTTACAATCATGGGTATGCTCGTTCTGGTCGGAACAATCGTTAACAACGGTATTGTTCTTGTCGACTACACGAACCTTTTGAGAAAGCGTGGCTACGAGCTTGAGGAAGCTTGTGTTGAAGCCGCAAGAAACAGACTTCGTCCAATCTTGATGAGTACGCTTACAACAGTTATTTCTCTTGCTCCAATGGCGTTCTTCCCGGGCGAAGGCTCAACTTCAATGCAGCCTATTTCCCTTACAACATTCGGCGGAATGACATTCGGTTCGGTAATGACACTGTTTCTTATGCCTTCTATTTACTACATCATAAACTCAAGAAGAATGAAGAAAGCCGCAAAAAAGGCTGCCAAGAAAGAAGCTCTTCAGCAAAAGAAGCTTGAAGCCCTTGAAGAAAACAACGCTTAGTTTTTGGTTGGAGGAAAATTATGGCTGATGAATACGAAAAAAATATCCAGCGTGTGCGTGTTGAAATAATCTGTTCCCAGGCATTGGAAGAAGACTTTGCCGAGGAATTTGAAAAAAACAAAGTAGGCAAGCACTACACAAAAATTTCCCCTGTAATGGGAGCAGGCTACAGCAATCCGCACTTGGGAGACGCAGTCTGGCCGCAGCTCAACACAATGTACATAATATACTGCAGCGAGGAAGAAGCTGAAAAAATCAAGCAGATTGTGGTTAAGCTTAGAAAACTCTTTATTACAGAAGGAATCGGTTGCTTTATAGGAAGCGGAACTGAAATCTAAAAATTAAATCCTGCTGGTTTTTACTGGCAGGATTTTTTTTACTTTAAAACTGATTGCAAATAAAAAATCTTAATGGTAAACTTTTTTCTAAAATTTTCACTAGAAAGCAAAGATGGAAAATTACTGCATAATGGTGAGCACGGAAAACTTGTTGTTGTTGAAGGAGCGCAGGACATTCCGTTTGAAATAAAAAGAGTCTTCATATATATGGCTCTGACAACGAGGTTGTCCGCGGAAAGCATGCGAACAAGGAAAGCGAATTTGTTCTTATCAATGTTGCCGGGAAATCAAAGGTGCGCGTTACAGACGGAATCGGCGAGCATGTTGTTGAGCTTAACCGCCCGATGCAGGGAATTTATCTTCCAAAAATGGTCTGGAAAGACATGTATGATTTTTCGCCGGACTCAGTTCTTCTTGCACTTGCAAGCACGCATTATGACGGAAATGAATATATCCGTGACTATGATGAATATTTGAAGATTATGGGTGTGAAGAAGTGAAAGGTGAACTGTTGAATCAAAATAAACTTTCAGTTGCAAAAAGTTCAAAGCGAGAAAATCAGTATGACTTGCTTAGAATTTTATGCATGGTGGCGGTCGTCTTTATCCATGCCGTAACGTCTCAAAAAAATCAATTGCAGCAGTTTGTTCTTACAGTTTCCGGATGTGCAGTTCCAGTCTTGACGTTGAAAAGGACGGAAGAACCTGCCAGATTAAGTGGGATTCCTCAAAGCCGAACGGAACTCCAAGAAAGTTCTGCGACGTTACCCGCCTGAACAACCTCGGCTGGAAGGCAAAAGTCGATGTCCGCCGTGGAATTGAAATCAGCTATGACGACTTTCTGCATGGAAATGTGAGGAAGTAAACATCATTTTTTTAGCAAAATAAAAGTAAAAGGCTTCGGCAATGATTAGTTACCGAAGCCTTTTTTGTTTCTTGTACTACGACACAAAAACTATTGTAAATTTGCAATTGATATTTACTTTATTAAAAATCTGTCGCTCTTTATAAATTTTTCCAGAGTTTCTTGCCATTCAGGAATTTTGATTTTCAGCAAGGTTTGAATTTTGTCTTTACTTAAAACTGAATATGCCGGACGTTTTGCGGCGCATGGATATTCATCAGTTGTGCAGGAATTTATAGTGCAGTCTTTTGTGATTCTGCCGTACTTTTTTCCAAACTCATATATTTTTTTTGTAAAGTCAAACCAAGTCGTTTCACCTAAATTTGTAAAATGATAAACTCCATAAGGCAAGGCTGATTTTTTTCCAAACAGGCTTTTTGCCTTTTCTGCTGTGGACATAATTTTTAAAATTGCAGAAGCCAAGTCCACAGCGCAAGTCGGAGTTCCTTTCTGGTCGCACACAACGCTCACTTCATCTTTTGAATTCATCGCTTTTGTCATTGTATAGACAAAATTTTTTCCGTCGAATCCGTAGAGCCATGCAGTGCGCAAAATATAGTACTGGGTCATTTCTTTTTCTACAAAATCTTCGCCTGCAGCTTTTGTTCTTCCGTAAACTGAATCCGGACATTTCAGCATATCTTCTGTATATGGAAAATTTCCTGTTCCATCAAAAACGTAATCTGTTGAAATGTGAATCAGTTTTGCGCCAAGCTCGCGTGTAATCCTTGCAATGTTCTTAGGACCTTCAGCATTTAGTTTTTCGGCAAGCTCAGAATCTTCTTCAGCCTTGTCTACGGCAGTGTAGGCGGCGCAATTTATTACCCAGGTGATTTTTTCTGGAACAGTTCCGCGGGCAACAGAAATTCCAGTTCTTCCGGCGGCCGTTCCATGATTGTGCGCAAATTTTGAAAGCTCTGCAGGATTTGTTATGTCAACATCTTTGTCGCTTCCAATCCAGTCAATTTTATTTTCTGTAAGCTGCTTGGCAATTTCACTTCCAAGCATTCCTTTGTAACCAATCAGCCAAACCATTTTTTTGCTCCAAAGTAGATAAAAACGCTTTTACTGTTTTTCCTTGAATTTTTTTACAACATTTCTAACGGAAGAACTCGCGCCTTTTTTCATAACAAGGATTTTACCATTTTTTACAACAACAATCAAATCCTGCACTCCGCAAAGAGCAACTGGCATATCAGAGTAAACAAAGTTTCCGTCGCTTTCAACTGAAATAAATTCTTCTTCGCCTTGCTCAAAATATTTTTCAAATGAATCCCAGCTTCCAACATCGTCCCAGTTAAAAGAAGCCTTTACACAAACCGCATTCTGTGTCCGCTCGGCAACTGCATTGTCAACCGCAATCGATTTTACAGAACTGTAGGCTTCATTAAGCGGCTGCCAGTTTTCTATATATTTTATAGAATTTAAAAGTTCTGGTTTTGGAAATTCGGCAGTGTCGAAAACTTTAAAAGCTTCGTACATTTCGTTTTCGTACTTTTTAATTTCAGATTCAAAAAGCGAATTTGAAAATCCAAACATTCCGCTGTTCCAGGCATATTTTCCGCTCGCAAGATAAGCCTTCGCAGTTTCCAAGTCAGGCTTTTCCTTGAAACTTTCAATCTTTAAAACTGAATTTTCTGAGTCCAAAGGCTCGCCCATATTTATGTAGCCGAAGCCAGTTGAAGGTTCATAAGGTGGAATTGCAAAGCACACAAATTTTCCCTGATGTGCAAAATCCGCGGCTTTCTTGCAGTCAGAAACAAAATTTTCCAAAGGCGAAATAACTTGGTCGCTTGTCAAAACCAAAATCAAATGCTCTGATTTTTCCGCAAGCTCAAGAAATTTGCAGGCAAGCAAAAGTGGCGGGCAAGTGTGCCTTGAGCAAGGTTCTGCAATTACGTACAAGTCGTTTTCAATTTTCTTTTTTTGATGCCCGGAAAGTTTTTCTTTTAAAGCTTTAACTTGCTTTGTAAGTTCCGCGCAAATTTCAGGACGCGAAATAATTAGAATTTTTCCTGAAGGCTCAACCGCCAACGCTCTTATGACTGCATTCTGCAAAAAAGAAATTCCGTCTGCAAAAGCCATAAACTGCTTTGGAAATTCCGGAGTTGAAGCGGGCCAAAGTCTTTCACCGAATCCTCCGGCAAGAATCACAACATCAGTAAAATTTGAATTGCACATTTATTGCTCCTGTTGTTTCTGCTCATCCATTTTTGCAAAGAAATAGGCGCAGAAAGTTTTTATCCTGTTCATAAAAGATGTGTCAACGCGGTCTCTAAGAAAAAAAACGCTTGGAGCTTTTACCGCTCCGATTCCGTAAAGAATCCATTTATCTTCAGACTTGAAAATCACAATTATCGACTTCATGTTTTCTGGACTAACGCAATTGAATTTATCGTAGTAGCGCATTGTGGAAAGATTCGTTGACTCATAGTAATAATATCCATCGTTTTTTTCCGAAGTGATTTTCATCGGAACAAGTCCAAAAGGCTTCATTTCAAAATCGGCATTTACAATCTGAGTATTTCCATCTTTCTGCGCTGACTTTATTTCCGCGGAAGTATACAAGTCGTACCATTCTTCTGCTCTTTCTGAATAATAAGGAATTCCTGCATAAGACGGAATATCCATTACAAGCGAAGAAAAATTCTCAAGAAGATTTTCATTGCCTTCATAAGTATATTCTTTTATTACTTCCGCAAAATAAGCAGGCTTTAGATTGCTGACAGTTTCCACAACTTTTTTCAATCCCGGATTTTCGCCTTTCATGCACATTTTTTTGTATGAGCCTGTATTTTTTATTACAGTTTTTCCGCTGCTTAAAGATTCAATATCTTCAGCTGACAAATTTTTATTATAAGGCGATTCTGAAAAAACGCCGGCAAAAGCAACAGAAAATAAAGCAAGAGCAACAATATTCTTAAAAATAGTTTTCAATGTTTTCCTCTATAAAAATAAAGAATAATTATTATAGTAAATAAAAATCAAACTTGCAAGGTTACATAAAGAATTCTAAATACGCTAGATTGAAGAAAGTCTTTTTTTTGTATAAAATCGTTTCTATGAATATGGAAGCTTTTATTTTGGGCTGCGGAGGAATGATGCCGTTGCCATATCGACACCTTACATCAGTTTTGCTTCGGCGCGACGGGGACTTGTTTCTATTTGACGGCGGAGAAGGCACTCAGGTTTCTTTAAGGCGGCTTAATTTAAAATGGAAAAAAATCAATGCGATTTTTGTTTCGCATACGCACGCAGATCACGTTACTGGGCTTCCTGGAATTCTTATGCTTTCTTCGCAAGTTGACAGAACCGAGCCACTTTATATTTTTGGTCCGCCGAAAATCGCAGAATATATAGAAACAAGCCGCAAGGTTTTGGATATGTACATAAATTATCCGATTGTTGTAAAGGAAATAACAGAGCCGGGCGTAGTCTATGAAGGCGACGGATTTTATATAAGGTCGTTTCCGCTTGAGCATACAAAAACTTGTGTAGGGTATACACTGGAAGAACTTGACCGTCCAGGAGAATTCAATCCGGAAGAAGCAGAGAAATTAAAAATTCCAAAAGGACCTTTGTGGGGAAAACTTCAGCGCGGCGAAAGCGTTGTAAATGAAGACGGAATTGAAATAAAGCCAGAGCAAGTTGTTGGAAAAAATAGAAGCGGCCGAAAATTCAGTTTTGTAACAGACACAATGTATCTTCCGTCAATTGCAAAAGAAGTGAAGGGCAGCGACCTTTTAATCTGCGAGGGAATGTTTGCGGACGGATGCGAAGATCAGGCAAAAGAAAAAAAACACATGACTTCCCGGCAAGCAGCCACAATTGCAAGAGACGCCGATGTACTAAGAATGGGACTAATTCACTACAGTCCGCGTTACAACGACAAAGAGCTTAATGTTCTTTTAGAGCAGGCGCAGCAAGTTTATCCCGAAGCACGCCTTACAAAAGACAGGATGAGAATAGAGATTCCTTATGTCGAATGAAGTTGAACTGATTTCTTTCTGCAAAGACTACGGAAAATTTTCAGCCTGTAAAAATATAAATTTCTATGCGGAAAAAAATTCCATCACTGGAATTCTCGGACCCAATGGAGCAGGAAAAACTTCTGTTTTAAAAGCAATTTGCGGACTTCATTACCAGACTAGCGGAACTGTAAGAATTTGCGGAACAGAAGAAACAGATGAATTTAAAAAATTGACCGCTTTTGTTCCAGAAGTTCCGGAGCTTGACTCAAGTCTTACAGTAAAAGAAACTCTTTTTTTTGAAGCTGAAATTTCAGGTCAGAAAAAAAATGAAGCAGAACTAACTGTAGAAAAAGCAACGGAAATTTGCGGACTAGAAAAAGTTTTCAATAAAAAAGTTTCAGGACTTTCAAAAGGATTTAAGCAAAGAACGAGCCTCGCAAAAGCAGTCTGCAGACTTCCCAAAATTCTTGTCCTTGATGAATTTTCAGCAGGATTAGATCCGGCGCAAATTGCTTCGTTCAGAAAAAAGCTAAAAGTTCTTTCAAGCTCAATGACAATTATTTTTTCAACGCATCATATTGAAGAAGCGGTTTCTTTGTGCAATATAATTTATATAATTTCAAACGGAGAAGTCGCGGCTTGCGGAACTGAAAAAGAAATAGTAAAAAAATTTAACTGTAAAAACCTTGAAGAAGCGTTTATTCTTGCCACGGAAAAATCACAATGAAATCTATTTTAAAAAGATATTTTTTTAACTTTGCAATAAATCCGTTCACATACATTTTAGTTTCCGCATTTGGAATTTTCATAAGCCTTGGATTTTTTGTTGGGCAGCAGTTTTTTCTTGGAGCAGGCTCTACAGACTTGCACAGTTTTTTTTCAGCATTTCCGCCAGCCTGCATTTTATTTTTGCCCGGACTTATTTCGATTTCTTCAAATGTAAAAAAAGATTTTACTTTAAAATCCGTTTTTATATTTCTTCCTGAATTTCTTTCAGTTTTTCTTCTTTGCTGCTTTGCAATATTTCTTTCTGGCCTAGTTCCAGTTTGCGTTTCTTTTTTTGGCGATATTGAGATTTCTCAAGTTATTATTGGTTTCATAGGAATTTTATTTTACTTTGCCGCCGCGGTTTCTTTTGTAATTTTTATTTTCAGCATAATAAAATCCGCTGGAGCTTCTTTTGTAGTTTCCGCATTTTTTCTTGCAATCATAAATTCAGTTCACAACATTCCGCTTTATTTCAATCCGCCGGAATTTTTAAGCGCAATAATAAAATTCATTTCATTCGCCTGGAGATTTGATTCTTTTTCAAAAGGAATTTTCAGCATTTCTGATTTTCTTTTTTTTGCTTCATGCGCTGTATTTTTTTACGTGCTTGCATTTTTTATTAAGGAGCACAAAAAAGGAAACAAGTCTGTTTATTTAAAAAAATTAAAACGCGCATTTTTATTTTCATTTTTACTTTTTACAATTGTAAATGAAAACTTAAATTTTAAAATTGATTTTACTTCATCAAAAAATTTCAGTGTAAGCAAATGCAGCAAAAAAGTTTTAAGTCAAGTTGAAGATCCAGTTTCAATTTCTTATTACTTAAGCCCAAAATTAAAAAGCCTTTATCCGCAAGTAAAAGATGTAACCGATTTTTTACAAAGCTATGCGGTAGAGTCAAAACAAGTTTCAGTTGAAATTATAAATCCCTCAAAAGAAAACATTGCAAAAAAACTTTCAGAAATAGGAATAAGAGGCTATCCGATTAGAACTTCTTCCGCGGATTCAGCAAGCATCACAAATGTTTATTCCGCCATAAAAATAGACTACCTTGGAAAAAGCGAAACAATTCCATTTGTGCTGAATATATCAAGGCTTGAATTTGATTTGACTAGAAAAATAAAATCACTTATTGAAGAAAAAGAAAATCCAGTTCAAGTTGTCTGCGCTTCATCTTTTGCAAACGGATACAGTCTTGCGTTTCAATATCTTGAGGCGGAAGGATTTTCAGTTATCCAGACATCGCTCCCCTCTGAAAAAAATTCAAGCGTTGATATTTCGTTTGATGAGCTTTCTGACATTCCGCTGATTATTTTCGGAAGCGACAAGTTTACAAAAACTGATTGTAAAATCCTTGAAAAATTTATTCTCAACGGCGGAAAAGTTTTTATTGCAAGCCAACCATATTCCATAGATTTCGAAGACAACTGGTCTGTAAAGCAAAATGAATCAAATCAGCTTTTTGAGCGGCTTATGTTTACTTTTGGAATTTATTTTAAACAGACTTTGACTTGCGACATTTCAAATCTAAGAATTACAATGACAAGCAATTCTGATGTCAATGGAAATAAAAAATCAGCACATACAGAATACATAAATTATCCGCTTTGGATTTCTTTAAGAGCACAGGAGAATGCGCTTTCTGGACTTTCACTTTTTTGGCCTTGCGCTTTTGACATTGACAATGAAGTTGCAGAAATTGAAAGGTTAAAAACAACCCCGCTTCTTTTTACAAGCAATCGTTCATGGCAAATTCCAAGAACAGAAAATCTTATAACCAATCCTTTTGCAGTTCCAAAGTCAGCTGAATCAGAGGAAGAATATTCTACTTTTGCAGTCTGCGCTTCAACTACAAAAGAAAATGAAAAAAATCCATCTCTCATACTTTTTGCAGACCAGTATGCTTTTTCAGATTCGCTGCTTTCATATAATTCAAATTCAATTTTCGATGTTGATTCAAGAAGCCTTGATTTTTTATGCAATGGAATTTTTATACTGAACGGAGAAGATGAACTTTTAAGCTTAAAAACAAAAACTACATTCAACACAACACTTTATAAAATCAGCAATGAAAATATCAGAAACGCCGCAATAAAAACACTTTTTACAACGTGCGTACTGCCAATATTTATAAACCTAACAATAGGTTTTGTTTTCTTTTTAAAGAGAAGGAGGTTCAACAAATGAAGCGCATTTCATCAAAAAAAGCTCTTCTTATATTTTATGGATTTGACATAATTCTTGTTCTAGTTCTTCTGCTGCTTTTTCTTCCGCTGTCAAAAAAAAATATTCCAGAAACTTCAAAAATGAAATTTATCAGCAATGCCAAAGAAATTTCTTCTGTTGAAATTTACAACGCACAAGAAAGAAAAAAAATTATAATATTCCAAAAAGACAATATATGGCTTGGAACAGATGACGACTCGAACATGACGTTAAACTGGCCGTGCGACATTCAGACAATAAAAAATTTTTTAGCAGAAGCCGAAAAGGAAAATACCCTATATAAAAAAGCTGAAAAAGTTTCGTCCTGGGCAAGACTTGGTGTAGATGAAAAAAATTCATGCCGCATAACTTTTTTTAAAAATGGAAGTGAAAAAGTTTCAGAATTTTTCTTTGGAATAGAAGATCCCATTTCTGAAAGAATTTCATTCAGGACTTCAAAAGAGCAAACAGTCTGGGAAGCAAAAACTTCTGTTTCAAATTTTCTTTTTAAGAACGCTTCGTTTTGGGCTGATTCATACATAGAGCCTTTATGCGTAACTGACGAAAATAAAACTTCCGAAAAACTAAGAAGAGGGCAGTTAGTGTATCTTTCACCATCAGAAAATATCAAGCCAGAAAAAGTTATTTCAAAAATATTCAGCAACACAAACAAAGCCATCTATTCAATTTACAAAAAAGATGATTCGTACATTGTCATACCTTCTTTTTCTTCACTGGAAAAAAATAAGGACGCAATAAAAGCAATAAACTACAGATATTCAATAAGCCAATGGACTTATGAAAAATTCCTAGAGGCAAACAAATGAATGAAAAAAAATCCGCTATCGGTGTTTTTGAAAACTTTGCAGAAGAATATTTAAATTTTGAGAAAACACCCAAGAAAAATATCTTTTGGCTCGACACGATGGAATTTCTTTGCAAACGACTTTCCAATCCGCAAGACTGCTGCCCGAGTTTTCATGTCGCGGGAAGCAAAGGCAAAGGCTCAATTTCTAAAATGATTGCCTGTATCCTGGAGGAAGCCGGATATTACACAGGCTTGTATTCATCACCGCATATTTTGAATTTCAACGAGAGAATAGGCACAGTCTCCGGTCCCTTTCCTGAAGAAGTTTATGAAAAATCAGTAAAGCAGCTTATAGACAGCATAACTTCTATCAAAACCGAAGAACTTCCCGGAAAACGACCTGTTACCTGGTTTGAGCTTGCAACATTGCTTGGAATGCTATGCTTTAAAAATGCCGGCATAAAATATGCTGTTTATGAAGTCGGACTCGGAGGAAGGCTTGACGCAACAAATGTTATAACCCCACTTTGCAGCTGCATAAGCCAGATTGAACTTGAACACACTGAATATCTTGGAAACACAGAAGAACTTATCGCCGCAGAAAAAGGGGGAATTATAAAGCAAGAAATTCCTGTAATTGTTTCCGGGCAAAAAGAATCAGTAAAAAATGTTTTCAGAAAAATTGCAAAAGAAAAAAATGCTCCAATTATTTTTACTGATGAATGCTGTAAAACATCTAAAATTGTATACAAAAATACACAGCAAAATTCAACAGATTGTCAAGATGTATACTTTTTTAGACAAAATTCAGTAAAAATGTGCTTTTCTTTAGATTCTGAAAAGTTTTCAAGACCTTTAAATGTTTCTCTTTTAATGCTAGGAGAATTTCAGGCAAGAAATGCGGCTGTGGCATCCCTTGCTGTAAAAACAGTTTTTCCAAATCTTGATGAAAGTATAATTGAAAAGGGTCTTGAAAAAACTGTTCTTCCCGGAAGATTTGAGCCAGTCGATTTGTCAACTTCGCGGTTTGAAAACATTTCAAACTTAATATTAGACGGCGCCCATACTGTAAAAAGCATTGGTTTTACAATGGATACATTCTGCAACCTTTTTTCAAATGCAAAAACTGATTCATACCTTCTTTTTGCTTGCGCGTCAGACAAAAAGGCAGAAGAAATAGCGGAATTATTCAAAGGAAAATTCAGCCATATAATTTTAACAGTGCCAGGAGGAACAAAAGAATCAGACTTTCCACGGCTAAAGGCAGCTTTTGAAAAATCCGGCATAGAATATACTGCTATTCCTGATTATCTAAAAGCTATTCCCTATATACTTTCTAAGGCTGCAGAAGAAAAGGCGACAGTTTTGGTTACAGGATCATTCTATCTTGTTGCGGAAGTAAAAAAATACCTTTTGGCACAGAAAACAATTATTCAGTTTTCTCACTGAACAAAGACACGCGGAACACGTTTTGAGATTCCGCAGGTTATTTCGTATGAAATTGTACCCGTAAGATGCGCGATGTCATCGGCAGTCTGCAAAGCTCCGTCCGAACTGTCCCCAAACAAAACGGCTTTATCCCATCGTTTTGCAGTACAATCTGCGCCCAAATCTATCATGCACTGATCCATGCAAATGCGCCCGCAAATAGGATAGTTTTTTCCATTTACTGCAACTTTTACACCACATTCAGAAAACCGCCTGAACCATCCATCTGCATAACCAATTGGAACAACGCCAACATTGGTATCAGATTTGGCTTCCCATCTGCATCCATATCCTGCAAACTTTCCTTTTTCAAACTTACGGATTGAAGAAACACAGCTTTCCAAAGTCATAACAGGCTTTAACTCTACATTTTTTCCTTTTGAAACTAAATATTCTTTTGAAACTTCATCAGCATAATAGCCGTAAACAATAATTCCTGGCCGAACCATGTCAAGATGCATATCCGGGGAATCAAGAGTTGTTGCAGAATTAGCGCAGTGGCAGAGCCCGGGATTAATTCCAACTGATTTTATATTATTGATTGCCTCAAGAAAATTTTCAAACTGAAACTTTGTATACGATTTTCCTTTTTCTGAAACACAGTCACTAAGCGCAAAATGAGTCGCAGTTCCGCCCAAGACAAGATTTCCGCAGTTTTTTATTTTGAGAGCGATATTTCCAGCTTCGGAAGGAAGGCAGCCGATTCTGCCCATTCCAGTATCAACCGCAAGATGAACTTCAAATTTTTTTATTCCGAGTTTCTTACAAGCGGAAGAAAAAAGCTCTATGTATTCCTCATCAAAAACAAAAGGCGTAATTCCAGCGGAAACAACTTCTTCAACTTCATCAGGAGAGCAAAGGCTAAGCATAAGAATAGGAGAAGCAATGCCGGCATTTCTAAGCACAACGCCTTCTTCATAAGTCGCAACAGAAAGATAATCCGCACCAGCTTCAAGAGCAGCCCTCGCGCAAGGAACAGCTCCATGTCCGTAGGCATCGGCTTTTACAGCAACGCACATTTTCGTTTCAGGCTTTAAGCACTTTTTAATTTCTATAATATTATTTTTTAAATTGCCCAAATGAATCAAAGCTCTTGTAGCACGCATAATCAAAAAGTCTAGTCAAATCACAAATTTTGTCAAGAGAAAGAGGAATGCTCTAGCTAAAAACATTTCATTCTATAGAATATAAGCAAAAAAAATGCTAAGTTAATTTCATGGTAGTTTTTTTCGATTTGGACAGAACGTTAATGGATTTTGAATCTGCGGAAAATCTTGGAATAAAGGCAGTCTTTGAAAAATACAAAAATGAAATCTACATGGATTTTAACGAATTTTGTGTTCAATGGAAAAAATGGGCGCAGCATTTCTTTGATAAATATTCAGCAGGAGAGTTGACTTTTGACGAGCAGCGGAAGGGAAGAATCGCAAAAGTATTCGAGCTTAACGGAAACCCAATAAAATCAAAAGAGGAGCTTGATTCAAGGTTCAGCCTTTACTGGTCAACTTACGAAAAGGAATACAATCTTTTTTCCGACGCGCTTCCAGCATTAAAAAAACTTTCAGATATAAATATTCAAATGGGAATTATAACAAACGGCGACTCTGAAAATCAGCGGTCAAAGCTAAAAAAGGCCGGCGTAACAGATTTTTTCAGCCCGATTATAATTTCTTCAGAAGTTGGAATCAGCAAGCCTGACTTGAAAATTTTTCAGAAGGCAATGGAGCTTGCAAATTCATCAGAAAGCGAAACTTGGTACATCGGGGACAGTCTGGAGCATGACATAGTCCCAGCCAGAAAACTTGGAATAAACACGCTGTACCTAAGCAGAAAGCGGCAAGGAGAACTAAAAATCGAGCAGAAAAATCCGCTATATGCAGAAGTAAAAGATTTTTATGAAATGACTGAAATAATAGAAAATGCACTAAAAGGCTGAAAAATGCCCAGAACGAGACTTGAACTCGTACATCCTTACGGACTCTAGTACCTGAAACTAGCGTGTCTACCAATTCCACCACCTGGGCAAGATTCGAATAGTATATTTAAATATCGATTTTTTGTCAAATATATTTATCTGAATTCATAAAAAGAAAACAAAATTTCAGCTTTTGCATCTCATAAATAAAACCGCAAAAATTACAATCAAAGCTATAATGCTCGCCACAAAAAGCCAGGCAGGAACATCATCAGAGAAAATTGAACTTTCATGGATTTTAAAAGCTTTTTTTATTTTTTTCCTTGATTTTCGTGAAAGCTGTTTTTTTTCTGAATCTTTGCCGCTTTCAGAAATTCCGTAAAGCTCTTCCTGAGTTACCGCATAATGGCAGGCAGGACAGCCTTTTAAGAAATTTCTTACAGTTCCTATGTGGCCGCAGTTCGGGCATCTTACCGCCGCAAAAAAACGTCCGCATTTTGGACAGAATTTTGCATTCGGAGCAACTTCTGAACCGCAGCCTTCACAGAAATATTTGGCTCGTTTTGCTTCAGCCATTATTCAGTTCCCAAATTGTCTACTGTATAGTCGTAAATCTGCCAAATTCCATCGCGCTGACGAACATAGTAAGTGTAACGTTTGCGTTCCATAAAGTTGTCATTTTTAAACCATTCAATTACTTTTACAGTGCCTTCAGTTTGAGAATATGAAGTTGTTTCAATTTTGAATTTAGACGGAATTGCCACAATATCATTGTCAATTCGTTGGAGCATCAAGTCGGCTTTAAATGAACGAAGCATATCAGCACGCTCATCTGCGCTCACAAGATTGTATTTTCTTCCGCGGGAAGGATCACGTTTGAGCATTTCCTCCAAATCCATATAAAGGAAGAACTGATCCCAAAGGCTTTTTTGGCGTGCAACAATTGTCTGCTCAACAACACGATCCGGGCTTATGTCTTCAGGCTGAAGAACAACCGCAGTGTTTGTTTCAACAGGAAGTGCCGATGACGAAGCTGCTGACGGGCTAGGGCGGATTTCAAGGCTAAGGCGGTTTGAAGTCAAGTTGACATTTTTGTTTCTATAAAGTTCCGGGTAAAATCTAAGCTCAACGTAATAAATGGAAGGATCTTTTATTTCAAGATACTCTTTTAGATTTTCGCGGAAAGAATATTCTTCGCCTGGTTCAAGGGAAATTTCGCGGAAATATACAGTTTGATTCGTAGTGCGTTTTCTTATCAGCCCTTGAGTTGAAGGAAGCTGCATTTTTTTTACATTGAAAGCAATAAAATCCACAGAAAACATTTTGTCATCAGCAATTTTAAATCTCAAAGTAGAAGAGCCTTTATTTGAAACCGTTATATAAACATAGACAGGATTGTTTTCTGAGTCTCCCGGATAGTAAACAGTTCTATCATAGAACTTTATTGAAACTTCTGCATTGTCAAGTTTCTGCTCTGATTTTTCCGGAACCTGCGCATAGGCAAAAAAACAGGAAACTGATATAACCACAAGCAAAAAGCGTTTAATGTTCACAAAATACTCCCGAGGAAAACCTCTTTTTTTTGATTTACAGGGCTTTGCAATTCCCTCAAATAAAGCTAAAATAAGCAGACTATTCTATATATTATATATCGGACAATTATGAAAAATACATTATCAACAAAAAGTCAAAATCCGCTTTTTAGCCTTATTAATTCCTGCACTGAATTTCACTCGGCCGCAATAAAGTGCGCAGACGCAAAGCCAGAAGAATTTCCGCTGCAAATTTCAGGACTAAAGGGAAGTCTTCCGTCTTTTTTTATCAGGCAAACAGAAGAAAGGTACAGACAGAACTGCATCCATGAAACTCAGTATGAAAATAAATTTTTTCAGTTTCAAAAAGATATTGTTATAATTGTTCCGACTCAAAAAGAAGCTGACGAATGTGAAACAGATTTAAATACAGTTTTTGAAGATTCCGTAGAAATTTTTAAGTTTCCTTGGTGGGGAACGATTCCTTATAGAGCTGCGGCAAAAGGCTCGGCTGTTTTTGGAGAAAGAGCTGGAATCCTTGCAAAACTTGCAGTAAAAAATCCATTTTCTGAAAAAACAAGAATTTTTATAATAACGCAAAGAGCTTTTTTAACTCCAGTCCCGCCGGCTTCATATACAAAAACATTGGTTACAGTTTTAAAGAAAGGCCAGGAATTTGACCCTGAAAAACTTGCGGAAAAACTAACAGAGCAGGGCTACCTTAGAGTTCCAAAAATCGGAATGAAAGGCGAATTTGTTTTGCGTGGTGAAGTTCTAGAAATCTTTATGAGCGGAGAAAAATATGCGCACAGAATTGTATTTGATTTTGACACAATAAGCCAAATAAAACTTTTTGATTCAGAAACTCAGACTTCAAAGGAAAACATAGAGCGTCTTGTAATTTATCCGCAAAAGGAAATTATTTGGACAGAAGAGTTTATTGAAAAACTAGAAAGTGAATGGAAAAAAGAGGATGAAGCCGGCATAAAAAATGATTTTGCCCTTTATGATAAAGCAAAAAAACAATCAACAAACGAACATTCGGCAGAAGCAAACAATAACAAAACTGACAAATCACAAACTAACGAACAGTCAGACATCAATAAAAATGAAGCAGGAATAAAAAACGACACTAACAATCGGTTGTTAGACAAAAAAAATATACATCTCGCTCTTACAGATGCCGCAAAACAAGAAAAAGACAGAACGCTCGCCGAACTTATCGAATTCAAAGAAACAGAAGGCGAAGAATTGTATTATTCGGTTCTATTTGACAAACTGTATTCAATTTTAGACTACTTAACAAACAATACAGATGTTTATTTTTTCGATTGGGACAGACTTGTAAATGCAGAAAAAATGCTAGAAAACGAATATACGGTGGCATACAGGCTCGCGCGTCAAAACCTTCCAGTGTTTCCGCCAGCAACCATGCAGCTTGATTTTTTCAATCTGGCAATAGAATGTAAAAAACTTGTTGCATTCAGAACTTTAGACACGTTAAGCAATTCGGAAGAAAATATTCAAGACAAATCCATTTCATTCAACACATCGCTAGAAATAAAATCACAAGCAGGGCAAAGTTATTTCGGAAACATAAATTACTTAAAAGAGCAACTTTCATCATTTTTAAAAGAGAAATATAACATTTTCGTTTTTGCTGACAATGGAAACCAGACTTTAAGAATAAAAGAAATTATAAAGGAATTTTGCGATTCTGGAGTTCAAGTTCTTCCGCAGGCTTTAACAGCCGGATTTATGTTTTCTGACGAAAAACTCCTTGTTATCCAGGAAAATGAAATTTTCGGGCGCAAGAAAAACACGCCAAAGTCAATCAGAAAAGTAAATTCAAAGCCAATAGATACGTTTGTCGATTTGACTCCGGGAGATTATATTGTCCACGTAAATTACGGAATCGGACTTTTCAAGGGAATCGAGCGCGTAAAAGCAATGGGCACAGAACGTGACTACATAAAACTTGAATACGCAGACGAGGAAATTGCTTTTGTTCCTATCGAGCAAGTAAATATGGTTCAACGTTATATAGGGAGTGAAAACGAAAAACCAAGGCTCGACCGAATCGGCTCTAAAAACTGGAGCGCAAGAAAAGCAAAGGTTCAGCAAAAAGTTGAAGAAATTGCAGAAAAACTGATAGATCTGTACTCAAAACGGCAGGCTTCACGTGGCTTTCCGTTTCCAAAGGATACAGAATGGAACGCAGCATTTGAGGCAGCCTTTCCTTACGAAGATACGCCCGACCAGTTTTCAGCAACGCAGGAAATCAAAGCGGACATGGAAAAGCCAGTTCCAATGGATCGGCTTGTATGCGGAGATGTTGGTTACGGAAAAACTGAAATTGCTATGCGCGCGGCATTCAAGGCAGTAATGGGCGGAAAACAAGTCGCATTTCTTGCGCCGACAACAATTCTTGCAGAGCAGCATTTTGAAAACAGCCAGGAACGCTTCAAAAATTTTCCAGTTACAATCGCGCAGCTTTCAAGGTTTGTTTCTCCAACGGAACAAAAAAAGATAATTTCAAAAATTGCAAGTGGAGAAATAGACATTCTTATAGGTACACACCGAATTCTGCAAAAAGATGTCATTTTCAAAAATCTAGGGCTGATGATAATTGATGAAGAGCAACGATTCGGCGTAAAGGACAAAGAAAAGCTAAAAACATTAAAAACAAACATCGACTGCCTTGCAATGAGCGCAACGCCAATTCCGCGGACGCTGCACATGAGCCTTTTAAAAATCCGGGATATGTCGCTTCTTACAACACCTCCACAAAACAGACAGCCAATTGAAACTGCTATTGAAGAATATAACGATGAAAAAGTCGCCAGGGCAATAAGAAACGAAGTTCAGCGCGGAGGACAAGTTTTCTACCTTCACAATAGAGTTGAAACTCTTGAAGAAACAAGACTGAAACTTGAAAACCTTGTTCCAGAAATGCTAGTTGAAACCGCGCACGGAAAAATGACCAGCGAAGAACTAGACGATATTTTTAGAAGATTTAAGATGGGAGGATTTCATATTCTGGTGGCAACTACAATAATTGAAAACGGAATAGACATTCCAAATGTAAACACAATAATAATCGACCGCGCGGATATGTACGGAGTAAGCCAGCTTTATCAGTTGCGCGGACGTGTAGGGCGAAGCGACAGAAAAGCTTATGCATATCTTTTTTATCCGCAGAACAAAGCTTTAAGCGAAGTTGCAATGAAAAGACTTCAAGTAATAAGCGATTTTACAGAACTGGGGTCAGGATTTAAAATTGCAATGAAAGACATGGAAATTCGAGGCGCAGGAAATCTTCTTGGAAAAGACCAAAGCGGTGAAGTTTATGCAGTCGGATTTGAAATGTATTTAACGCTTCTAAATTCCGCAATCGAAAGACTTTCAAACAGCGACTGGACAGCGCCAGAAGAAGTTCTGCTTGAACTTGAATACACAGGATTTATTCCAGACACCTACATAAAAGACACACAGACAAAAATGGAGCTTTACAAAAAAATCGCATCCGTTCAAACTCAAGATTCCTTAAATTCAGTTTGGGAAGAGCTTTTTGATAGATTCGGACCGATTCCAGATGAAGTAAGCAGCCTGCTAAGCCTTGCAAAAATCCGCATAATCTGCAACAAACTATCTATAAGCTCTTTAAAAGAGAAAAAAGGAATTGTCCAAGTTGAATTCAGCAAAGTCTCAAAAGTCAACATTGACAAACTTCTAGGACTGATAAAAACAAGCTCAGGGCGCGTAAAACTAAATTCAGCAAAACCAAATCAAATTATCTTGCAAACCGAAGCAATCGACCTAAAAAGCAAAAGTGAATTCATAAAGGAAAAACTTGAGCAATTGATTTAAATTCAGTTTTCTTCCTGAAAAAGGAAAGTTTTGGAACATACATAACTGACTATAATGCGCATTCTGTCTACCAAAATATATTATTTCCTTTTTATATTTTATTCTTATTAACCTTTTCATTTGAAAAAATCATGATGTGACTTTAAAAATTCTTCCTGTTCAATTTGAAGTTCTTTCCGTTTATTTATAAGATCAATGTTTATTTTTGCAATCTGCGAATAAAGCTCCATATACGAAACTGGATCTTGCCCGGATTTGCAGGAGGCTGACTTTATAAAATTCTTATTATTTTTTCTCCACATTTCTTCATCTTCCGCAGTCCATCCATTTATTTCATTCTTGGCAAGCGTATGAAGTTTTTCTATGCTGACAACTTCATACCATTTTTTTTCATAAAAGGATTCAATTGCAAGGCGGAAATTTTTATCGCTGACTGGCAAAATCGCTTGATATTCATTTTTTTCTATGGATTTAATTTTTGCGGCTGAATTTTTTTCAAGGAATTCACTATACTGCTCTGATTCAAAAAAGGCGTCTGACGGCAAATAAAAACTGTACCTATAAATTCCGCCCCAAAGCCCTTGACTCAAGGATTCTCGTTTTCTCATATTTGTTACGGGAAAAATGAAAGCTTCGGTTATCTGCAAATTTGAAGGCAAAACTTTATTCATTTTTGAAACAAACTCGGAACTTTCTATATTTTCATAAAGCAAGCAGGATGCTGTTTCCTCAAAAGAAGATATTCCCAAAGTCATTGCAGAAGCAAATTCCAAGCGCGGCAACGGATTAAAACCTGATGAAAACACAAAATTCAGCCCAGAACGCAAAACCGCTTTGTGAAAAATTTCAACTTGAGACAAATAAGCCGTAAATTCTCCACCATTTTTTCTTGTAAAATTGAAAATTACTCTATAAAGAATAGGAATATTACACTCAGGCATCGGCAAAGGAGCTTTTACTGTATTATTTTTTATACATTTTAAGACAGATTCCACAGTTTGTTGTGTAAATACTTCTATTTTTTCCTTTGTATTGCAAACGCCGCATTTATGGTTGCAGTCTGCACTGCATTTTTCAGTAAGTTTATGTTCAAGGGATTTTTGCCATTCCTTTTTATAGAAACCTTGCGCAGGACCAAGGCTAACAGAATTCCAAGGCAGCGTATCTTCATTCCAATTGTGAAAAATCCAGTCTTTGACATTAAAATCAGATTCTGCAAAAGCTTCTTCCCACAAAGGAAAATCTTTGCGCAGATAGTCATCCCATGCATCAAAACGGACGCCCTTTTTGTAAGCATTCAAGATAACTTTGCCCGCATTAAAATCACCACGGCTCAAAAGACCTTCAAGAATAGTCGCACTGTAATTGTGCCGTCCCATTTTAAATTTTCCACGTGGAAGGCTTTTGAATATATATTCAATTTTTGCTTCTGCGACTTCAGGCTTTATCTGTTTCACACGTTCATAAGGAGTATGCGGTTTGGGAATAAAAACTCCGACATTTACATTGCACTGAATTTTTGTTTTTGCTTGAAGCTCAAGAAGAAAATCGACTATAGCTTTTTCTTCACTTCCCTCGGCTCCTGAATCACAATTTCTGTCTTCAAAATAATCGCCAAGCGGAAGACCTATCATAAAATAAAATTTTGCGCTCGACCAGCCACGACTCTTTGCTTCCTTTATAATTTCTTCAAGATGGCTTGCATAAACTTCCTTGTTAAGGCTTAGCTGCCACATTTCCTCTGGAGTTTCAACGGCGAATGTAAGACCGCTTTTTCTGATTTTTGAAAGTTTCTCAAGAATATCAAGTGAAAATGCATTTACTTTTAACGATGGAAGCTGAAACGAAACATTAAAACCTTTATAGCGTTCATTTAAAATATCAAGGAGATTTGAAACTTCGGGAAAATCCGCGCTGCTCAAGGAATTAAGACTGACTTCTCTGTAGCCCGCATCAAAAACTAAATGGTCAATTTCTTCAATTATTAAATTTTTGTTTTTTACACGCATAGGCCGGTAGTAAATTCCGGCATGGCAAAAACGACAGCCATTTGGACATCCGCGCATAATTTCAACAACGCCATGATCCTGAACAGGCTTACAGGACGGCAAAGGAAACCAGCCTGGCACAGACGGAACAAGACCAAAATCAGACTGCACTACTCTTCTTGCAACTTTTTTTTCAAGGTGTTTTTTCTTTGTCCAAATGAAATTTTTTGATTCTAAAAATCCAATCAAATCTTTTCTTGACGCGCCGTTTTTTTTCAGCTTGGACAAATCTTCAACTAAGTTAAAAAGCGCAGGTTCGGCTTCGCCTATAAAAAATGCGTCAAAAAAATCGCTGAATGGAGCTGGATTTGTAACACCACAGCCGCCAGCGATAACGATTGGCTCGTCTTCAGTTCTTTCGCTTGCAAGAAGATGAACCTTGCCAGAATCAAGCATTGCCAAAACTTCCGTTATTCCAAGCTCGTAGCCAATTGAAAAACCAATCATGTCTGTTTTGAACAACGGAATTCCAGTTTCAATTGTGTAAAGCGGCACATTATTTTCTTTTAAAAGATTTTCAAAATCAACATCAGGAGCAAAAACGCGTTCGCATCTTACATCGGGAAGAAGATTCAGTCCGTTATAAATAATTTTTACTGCAAGATTTGACATTGCAATTTCATACAAATCAGGAAATGCAACTGCAAAATTAAAATATTCGTCCTGCTCGGAATGTGGCTTAACTGTAATTCCGAATTCTCCGCCAACATAACGCGATGGCGACTGAATAGAATTCAACTTAGAAGCAAAAATTTTCAGAGGATCAATTAAATCAGAAGTTTTCATAAAGTTGTTTTAAAATCAAGACGGCGGCCGTTAATGCTCATCAAAAGACCAATCGCAAGCATATTTGTCAAAAGCGCAGAACCTCCATAAGAAAGAAAGGGAAGCGGAATTCCTGTGATTGGCATTATTCCCATAACCATTCCAACATTTACAATAAAATGAAAAAAGAACATTCCAAGAATTCCAGAAGCAATGTAGCAGCTGTAGGAATTATTAGTCTGCCTTATTATGTGCGTAATTCGAATCAAGATTGCAAAAAATGCGCAGAATAAAACAATTCCGCCTACAAATCCCATTTCCTCTGAAAAGATGCTGAATATAAAATCCGTGCTTTGCTGAGGAAGAAAACGCAAATGGCTTTGAGAACCTTGCATGAATCCGCGCCCAAAAAGAGTTCCAGCTCCTATTGCAGTTTTGGACTGAATTATATTCCAGCCGGCTCCACGAGGATCGCTATTCGGATCTATAAAAACTATAAGCCTTGCAATCTGGTAAGGCTTTAAAACTTTTCCGCAACACCAGGAACCAGCAATTGCGCATGAAAAAATTCCAAAGAAATATGTAATCCAATAATAATATTTTTTCTTGAAAAACATATTTCCCAAAATTCCAATTATACAAATTCCAAGGGAAGCTGAAAAAACAAGAATTCTAAGTTTTATGTTTGAAAGAACGTGGATAATGGGAACAGATTTCCGCAAAATTTCAGTTTCCCAAATTGGAAGAACCGCAAAAACAATGGTAAGCATTCCAGTCAAAAAAACAATCATAAGATAGCGGACAGGAACATCAGCCATAAAGCACATAAAAAGAAAAATAGGAAGAAAAACACTCGCAGTTCCCAAGTCAGGCTGAAGAAGAATAAGTCCCATTGGAACCATCATTATGCAAATTGCAAGCACAAAACGTTTCATTGGTTTTTCAGCAGAGGATTTTTCAAGAAAACGCGCCAAACAAAGTATAAATGCTATTTTCATAAGCTCAGAAGGCTGAATTCCCAAATCCCCGATTCCAAGCCAGCTTCTAGCTCCATTTACATATCTTCCAAAAAATCTTGTGTATACAAGAATTGCCGCCATAAAAATAAAAAAGTAATGGGAATATCGCTCCAGTTTTCTGTAATCCATCAGAGCCATTATAATCATTACTGAAAATCCGATGCAAAACCAAACAATCTGCTTTATGTACTCATTGGAAACAAGAACACCTTCAGAATTTATTCCAGAAGAATAAATAAATGCAATGCCAATGGTTATTAAAAGCAAAACGCACAAAAGAAGAATATAGTCAATTGAACTAAAAAATCTGATTTTCATTCGCGTCTTCCTCCTGCTGCTCTTTGCCTGTTCAGTAAATAGCGGAATTTCAAAGCATCCACAGATTCTTCAAAAGTCTGATTATTGAAAATTCCCTGGATAATTATATTTGTGGCATAAGGAGCCCACCATTCCCAAGTATTTACGGCTTCAACTAGAACCGCGACAACAACTTGATCTTCAGGCGGAGCATCAAAAGGCGCATAAGCAACCATCCAAGAATGCCAGTGATTTTTTCCAACGCCATTAACTTCCGCAGTTCCAGTTTTTCCCGCAATCTGTACAGAAGTATTGTGCATCGGATAAACAGCAGTTCCGTCTGTAATTGTGTAACGCAAATTTCTTTGAACATCTTTCCAGACTTCAGGAGCTACAGTTGACTCATGCATTACTTCAGGCTTTATTTCTTGAACTGAATCATTTGCGGAATCCCGAATTTCTTTAAGCAAATGCGGCCTGTAAATTTTTCCGCTGTTGCAAACCATAGCCATCATATTCGCAACATGAAGAGGCGTTGCAAGAGTATATCCCTGTCCGATTGACATATTCATTGTGTCGCCGCCAAGCCATTTTTCATGGTAACGGCGTTCCTTCCATTGCGGCGTAGGAACAAAGCCATTGCTTTGAGCAGGCAAATCAATTCCAAGACTCTGGCCAAATCCAAATTCTTTGGAATAACTTGCGATTCGTTCCACCCCAAGATGATCTGTTCCTATGACCCAAAAATAAACATCGCAACTCTGGGCAAGCGCATTTTTTAAATCAAGCCAGCCATGTCCTGGAAGCCCGATATGGCAACGGAAAACTCTGTCTCCGTAAGTAATTCTGCCGGGACATTCTATTTTTTTTTCCGCAGGGAAAACTTTTTCTGAAAGAACTGCAGTGCTCATAATGATTTTAAAAGTTGAAGCCGGAGGATATTCAGCATTTACAACTCTGTTCAGCATTGGCTTATTTTTGTCCGCGGCAAGTTTTGCATATTGAGCAGAAGCGTCATCTTTTGAAAATATATTGGCATCAAAATATGGATATGAAACCATGGCAAGAATTTCCCCGGAAGCAGGCTTTAGAACAACCGCAGCTCCTACCCGCTCTCCAAGTGCTTTTTCTGCCAAAGTTTGAATTTCACTATCGATTGTAAGAACAAGATTTTTTCCACTCACAGGCGGAACAACAACAGGATCCTCATTCAAGATTCGTCCGTAAACATCAACTGTGCGGCTTATGCTTCCTTCTTTTCCCTGAAGCAAGCTGTCATACTGCATTTCGATTCCAGTTTTTCCAACGATTGAATTTGAAGTATAGCCTTTGTTATACATCAGCTTAAGTTCTTCATTTGTAATATCGCCTACGTATCCTAAAACATGGCTCAGAGAACCAGTTTCGGCATAATAGCGGACAGGCTTGTTTCTCCAGGAAACTCCAGGCAAGTCAGTCAGATTTTCTGCAATATTCGAAATAATTTCAAAAGGAACGTTTGTTTTTACTTCAATTGGTGAAAAACTTTTTCTGAGCCGCGACGGAATTTTTGTGTCAATATTCATTTTTGAAATTCCAAGGAATTTGGCGAGTTTCATTGCAACAGTATCAAAATATCCCTGCGGAATTTCTCCAGGAATCAAATCAACAGCGAAAGAATCTGTATTGATAACCATCGGCAACTTTGCCTTTCTATCAAAAATTTCTCCACGCTGAGCCGCAATTTTTGTTATAGTTCTTGAAATTCGAACAGAGCGGTTTTGATACTGCGCTCCTTCCAAAATCTGAAGGCTGAAAAGTTTCAGCGCATAAACAGCAAAAAAAACAGAAATAATTCCAAGCAAAAATGAAGCTTTATAATTTTTTTTTAGCGAGCCGCTTTTGTTTTTTGAATCTTCAAAAGCTGAATCAAAACGATTTTTTCCGCTCATTGAAAAATATTCTCCGGTTTTAAAATAACGCTATTTCTAAAAAGCCGCAAAAATTTAAAAACAAACGGACTCAAAAATCCGTTCATCAAAATTTCAAATAAAAAGCTGAAAGAAAAAATTTTATACGAAGCGACAATAAGAGGAAAAAACATGGAGATTAGATAAACGAAAAGGACTTTTAATATTGTAGCGCAAATTCCAAGAAAAAGCGGAACAAAAAATCCTTCTGTATTCAATGACCTGTTGAAAATTCCGCCCAAATAGCCAAGCACAGATCTAAGAAGACAGTTCAATCCAATCGGACAAGCGCTCAAAAAATCCAAAAACAAGCCTGAAACAAAACCTGTAGTTTCCCCGATTATTTTTCCATTATTTATAGAAAAAAACAAAACGCAAATCAAAGACAAGTCTGGCAAAGCCGGAAGAAAAACAATATTCGAAAGAACTGCGGCTTCAAAAACAGAAACAAAAAGCAGAATGGCAGAACTTGAAAAAAAAGCTCGTAACATTTTTTCTCCAAACAACAAAGCTAGTTTTTTGCAAGCGGCGGCTTGTCATTTAAATTTTTCTGGTCAACAACAAGCACATTTTCCAAGCGCAAAAAATCTATTACAGGCTCAAGCTCAATGCTAAGCGATGAATCGTAATCAAGAATTTTGATTTTCGAAATGCGGCCAATCGGAACATCTTTGACATAGTTTCCATTTTCACCGCTGGTAACAACAATATCGCCATGATTCAAACTGTCAAAAACTCTTTTCCGTATATACTGAAGATTTAAAGGACTTCCATAAGAACCGTTTCCCGAAACGATTCCAATATCACGGGTATTTTGAATCCGCGCGGAAATATTGCATTTTGTGTCATAAACTGGCATTACAAGACTTGTATCAAGTCCGGCTGTAACAACTTTGCCTACAATGCCGACATTTCCACTTTGAATCGCAATAACAGGAAAGCCTTTTTTTATTCCGCTTCTAGCGCCTTTGTTTATTGTAATTCCCGAATAAAGATTGTCTGGATCCCGACCGATTATCTGGGCAGGAATATTTTTATATTCAATTTCAGAGGCAAACTGAAGCTGTTCACGCAGGCGTTCGTTCTCCTTTCGGATTTCAACATTGTTGCGCTGCATGAATTCATAGTCTTTCAGTTTTTCCGAAAGTTCCTTGTATTCTTTTTGAAGAACTGCAATGTCTCTTATTGACGTAACAATTCCAGTTACAGCACTTATTGCGGAACTACTTCCTTTTTGAATCAAAGAAATTACCGAAAAACCAACTTTATTAAAATTAACAACAAATCCGCCTCCAGAAAAACCTAAAAGCACTCCGCTGAAAACAACAAGAAATGCCAAAAGAATTTCCGCAGTTTTTATGCGGATAGAAGCTTTAAATTTTCCCGCCATGAGCAAACAACCCGATGTTTTTAGTCATTCAGATTTTCATAAATTGAACGACGAGTAGACATATCCTTGAACAATTCAAATGCTTCGCCTGCGCCTTTTGCAACACATTCAAGAGGCTTTTCTACAAGGAATACAGGAACGCCAGTTTCTTTCTTTATCAAATCTTTAAGGCCTTTTAGCATTGAACCGCCGCCAGACATAACAATTCCGCGCTCAACAATATCAGCCGCAAGCTCAGGAGGAGTTCGTCCCAAAGTTTTCTTTATTTCTTCAATAATTTTTGAAACAGGCTCTTTCAAAGCTTCGCGCACTTCTACAGAATCAACTTCAAGACGGCGTGGAAGACCAGTAATCGCATCTCCTCCGCGGATTTCCATTTTCCGAATTTTGTCATCATCGACATTTTTTTCAGCAATTGCATTTCCAATTTCAATTTTAAGACGTTCCGCAGTCTGCTGTCCAATTATCAAGTTGTGAACAGAACGAATGTGCTTTATAATAGCCTCGTCAAAAGCATTTCCGCCGATTCTAATTGAGCTTGTAACAACCATTCCGCCCAAGGAAATAACTGAAACTTCTGTAGTTCCGCCGCCAATATCGCAAACCATGTGTCCGGCCGGCTCGTAAATAGGAATTTCAGCTCCAATAGCAGCGGCAAGGCTTTCCTCAATCAGTTTTACTTCTTTTGCACCGGCTTTCAAAGCGGCAGCCATTACAGCGTCCTGCTGAACCTGAGTAATACAAGAAGGAATTCCAATTTTCATTCTTATGGACTTAAAAAGATTATGACGCGGAATTACTTTTGAAATAAAATATTTCAGCATTTTTTCAGTTGAATCACTGTCTGAAATAACACCATCCGCCAAAGGTCTTATAGCGACGATATTTCCCGGTGTTTTCCAAAGCATTCTCTTTGCCTCAACACCAACGGCCTCAATTCTACCAGTTCCCTTTTCAACTGCTACAACTGAAGGTTCGTCAATAACAATTCCTTGTCCGCGGACATAAATCAATGTATTGCAAGTCCCCAAATCAATTCCTATATCAGTTGTAAAATTATCAAGAAAGCTCATTTTTCCTCCTCCAAGCTTTTCTGTAAAATTCAAATTTTTATAGCTCTGACATTTTTTTCAGCGCGCCTTTATGGTTGAACTGAATTTTCAAGCATTTCCGCCATTCAGACCGAGCTTTTATATTGTCGCCTTTTTTCTCATATAATACACCAAGTCCGTAATGCGCGTCAGCAGAATTTTGATTTTTTTCAAGAATTGAATTAAATTCTTTTTCCGCATCCGAAAAATTGCCTTCACTTGTATAGATCTGCCCAAGAAGAATATGGCTGTCGTCCAAAAGATCTTCATTCTGGCTTATTTTCATAACGCGGACAAGATACTGCTTTGCAACAGATTCCTGCCCATTATTGCAATACTGCTTTGCAATATTGAACAAAAGCGTATCAGTTTCACGCACAAGAAGCGCTTCTGTAAACGCCGCAATACTTTCGTCAGTTTCGCCAAGAGAGGCATAGCTCAATCCAAGCAAAAGCGGAATATCAGCCGATTTATATCCATTTGAAACCGCAAGCGAAAGATATTTTACAACCAAATCAGCGTAATAATGATAAGCTGAAACTTTGTTTTTATAAAAATAAGCGCGGCCAAGCATATACTGAATCTGAGGAAGCGTGTCTTTTTTGCATCCATGCATCGCTTTTCTAAGGCTGAAAATCGATTTGTCCAAAAGTTCCTGAGACTTTATATTGTCAGTCTCTGATTCCGCCAACATAAATGAGCTATAGCCTAAAAAAGAAAGAGCGGCATTATGATAAGGATTTTCATCAAGAATTCTTGAAGCGGAATTATAAACAGATTTATAGCCATCTTCCGTGTGAAGCGACCAGTTTTTATACATTGAATCAACTGAATCAAGCTTAAAAAATTTGTTCCCGATAAATTTTATAAAAATAAAAGAAAATAAAGTTACAAAAACAATTGCAAAAGACGCGATTATAAACTTAATAACAAAGGTTTTCCTTTTATGGTAGAACAAGTCCAAACCGTATCTAGCTTTCATTTTCCCCACCCGAAAAATGCAATAAACAAAATCAAGTCTGCTTTCAGAAAATCTGATGCAAACGAAAATAAAAAGGATATGATAAGCCGGGTTCTGGAACGTTTTATTAAAAACGTGTTGACCATCTATCTGCAATGCCAGTTGCCTAGCACTTCCAGCAATCTACCCGCAGCATAAGGCCGGAAAACCAAACTGCTATATGATTTTGCTCCAAATGAGGTTTACTTATGCCGTTTCTGTTGCCAAAAACGCGGTAGGCTCTTACCCTGCCTTTTCACCCTTACCCATTACAGGCGGTAATTTTCTGTAGCACTTTCTGTCGGAAAAGAAACTTTACTGAAAACCAGCAGTTTTTCTTTTCCGCCCGGTTATTGCCCGGCATTTTTTCCGGAGGAGCCCGGACTTTACCTCACTAAAAAGAAATCATCATCTCTTTTAGCACGGTCAACATATCCTTATTTTTTTAATTCTCATAATCAAGGGATTTGATAGAAGAATCTGAATCTTCTGAATCATCGCCCTCAATATCAATAAAATCCTCATCCTCAAGAAGATCTTCATCCATATCATCAGCAGAACTGTCGTCATGAATCGAAACATAGTTTTCATCCAAGTCAGCGGCTTCTTCATAGAAAAGAATTCTGCTGCAATAAGGACAAAAAAGTATTTTTTCTCCATGGTGAACTTCATTTGCAAACTGCGCCGGTAAAATCATGTGGCAACCATCGCAAACCTTTCCCTTTACAGCGACAATTCCTTTGCGATTTCTTTTGATGATTCTCTGAAACTTCATGATTGTTTCTGAATCAATACCTTCTGATATTTCCGCTTCTTGTGCTTTTAACGCCTCAAGTTTTTCATTGCAAGCGGCAATTTCCTTGTCAAGATTTTCGCGAGCTTCATTCACATCTTTTTCTGTTGAAGCAATCAAATCTTCTTCACTTTTAAGCAAATCGTTAAGCTCAGCCATGCTTTTTTCTTCGCGCTGAAGTTCTTTACGTTTTGAATCTTCCAAAGCCTGCGCTTCTGAAATCTGTTTTTCAAGAATCTCATATTCGCGGTGCGTTGAAATAGCATCCATTCCTCTTTCGCCTTCTTCGCGTTTTCTCTGGGCTTCATCGAGCTCAACTCTTAAGCGGGCGACAATATCTTTTTTTTCTTCGTAAAGCTTATTTTTTTCGATATATTCTCTCTTAAAACGGTCAAGGCTTTCCGTGCTGCCATCAAGAGTTTTCGGCAATTCCTCAACTTTCGCTTCAATTTCATATTTTTCAGCAAGCACGTCCTGCAAGCTTTTTAATCTTTCTAATTCTTCTGTCATTTGCATAGATGGCAACCTCTTGTAAATTCTATATATAGGTGCAATATTTTACACAATTTCGGCTTTTATGTCTACACGATTTCTATCAGGAATCAATGTAGTCTCTAAGACCGTTTGAACGGCGCGGATGTCTAAGCCTTCTTAAAGCCTTTGCTTCAATCTGGCGGATTCTTTCCCTTGTTACATTGAAATAAAGTCCAACTTCTTCAAGAGTAAGAGAATATCCGTCATCAAGTCCGAAACGCATCTTCAAAACTTCCTGCTCGCGCTGCGGCAATGTGCTTAGAACAGAACGAAGCTGCTCCTGAAGCAATGTGTACGCAGTCTGATTAGCTGGATTTTCAATTTCCTTGTCTTCAATAAAATCTCCCAAAGACGAATCTTCTTCCTCGCCGATCGGAGTTTCAAGGGAAATCGGCTCTCTGGCAACATTTTTCACCTGCTTTACGCGCGCAAGAGGCCAAGAAAGCTGCGCTGCAATCTCTTCATCAGTCGGCTCTCTTCCATATTTTTGCATAAGCTGGCGGCTTTCACGGACAACTTTGTTTATCTGCTCAATCATGTGAACCGGAACACGAATAGTTCTTGCCTGGTCAGAAATTGACCTTGTAATCGCCTGGCGAATCCACCAAGTCGCATAAGTTGAAAATTTATATCCTTTGCGGTATTCAAATTTTTCAACAGCCTTTATAAGACCGATGTTTCCTTCCTGAATCAGGTCAAAAAGCTGAAGTCCGCGGTTTGTGTATTTTTTTGCAATTGAAACAACAAGACGAAGGTTTGCATTTATAAGCCGGTTTTTCGCCTGTTCAAGCTGCAATCTTCCGCGCTCTATTTCCTTCTTCATTTCAAGAATTTCATCAACGGAATTTTCAAAATCGTACTCAAGTTCGCGGAGTTTTCTGTCAATTTTCTGAATTTCAGTATAGTCAGAACGAATCTCGTCAGCAGACATCGCAAGCTCTTTTTCAAGTTTTGCGGATTCAGTTCTAATTGCAAGACGGCGGCCAATTGAACGAAGACCAACAGCATCCGTAATATGCAGTTTTTTCATGCGGCGCTCTTGAATCAAATGGTACTCGTCAATTTTTTTTGAAGCCGTGATAAACTTCGCGCTGAAAGTTTCAATTTCTTCAGTCTGAAGTTCTGCATTCAAAAGCGATTCTTTTATAAAATCCCTTACACGCTTCAAATTTTCATCAGAAAAAATATTTATTGTAGGATCTTCGGAATGAAGCTGTTTTTTCAACACCATGTATTCAGCCATTTGCTCGCGGATCGGCTTTACATATTCAACATAGCAACTTCTTAAGCGGCGACGCTCAGCCATAAGCTCATTTATTTCTTTTCTGGCTTTTCCTGGTTCATGCGGATCTATTTTTTTATAAATTGTGTGACAAATCTGGTAAAATTCAGGAATAATCATGCCGGAATTTCTTATGACATTTTTTATTATGTTCTGCCCGTCTTCCATCTGCTTTGAAAGAATAACTTCCTGCTCTGCCGTAAGAAGATTTTCCTTTCCAATTTCGCGCAGATAAAGCCGAATCGGATCATCAACTCCAGATTCCTTGTCATTTGAAACAAGGCGGTGCTTTTCATCAAATTTAGAATCGTCTTCAGAATCAGAAAGTGCCCCTTCGTCGTCCTCTTCCTCATTTTCTTCATCATCCAGAAGACTATCCTCTTCCATAACCTGAATATTGTTTTTTGTAAGAAGCTGAAGAACTTCTTCCATTTTTGGAGAATTTACAAATTCTGGTGTTAAAATCTCAGTAATTTCGTCCCATGAAATAATCTGCTTGCTGCACGCATAATCCAAAAGTTTTTTTACATTCGGATCAAGAACTTCCTCCGACTCCTGCTCAGAATCAGAAGCTTCTTCCTCATCTTCTGAATTTTCTTCATGAACAGATTCATTTTCTTCAGGTTCTTCTGATTCATCAAATTCAGTCAAATCCACGTTTTTTTTGTTTTTTTCTGATTTTGATTCAAGCAATGTTTTTTCTTTTTTAATTGTTTCAGATTTTTTTTCAGGTGACTTTCTAGCCATTGATTAATCCTTCAAATTTTCAATTTGGAAATCAAGTTCCATTTTCTGTTTTGTAAGTTCCACTAAAAGCGCCTTGTCTTCCGGTAAAATGCTCCTCGACAAAGAGGAAATTTTCTCCATAATAGACATTTTTTTTCGCTTGTAAGCATTTCTTTTCAAGTAACTTATACAGCTTTCGGCAGATTCTTGAATTCGCCCAGTATTTTTGCTTACAGTTTCAATTATAAGCTTTCTGAAATTTTCCTGATCTATCCGGTTAAGTATATTGCTTACTGAAAAAGAGCCGTTTTTCTGGCACTCTTGCATAACAGCAAATAGTTGCTTGGAATAACTGTCCGACAAATCATCAACGGAAACACATTCGCACATTTTTTGGAAAAGACTGACATCTTCAGTTACGGCTGTCATAACAGCTTGCAGTTCAGCGGTTACTTTTATTTTTTCAGAATCCGCCGGATTTTTCTGCTCCGTACTTGCATTTCTAAAACGGTATGAAACTTTGTCCCGGTTGAAATAATCCCTTCGAGCAGCCTCCTTTTCTATACCGTATGTCTGGCACAACTGATCCAAACAGGCATCTTTCTGAACATCCGACTGCAAAGAATCTATGTACTCAAAAAAATCTAACGAAGCCTTAGACTTGCCCATAGGGGTATCTTTAGGATAGAGTTCTTGCAGTTTAGATAACAGATAATCAGAATCAAATATAGCATTATTGACTTCATTCGTCAAGTATTCAGCCCCGAAATTCAGCATAATTTCAGCAGGATCTTTTCCGCCTGAAAGCCTTATTACTTTTACAGCCACGTCTTGCTTTCTGCACATAAGAATCGCGCGCTTAGTTGCTTTTTGCCCTGCTCCGTCAGAATCAAAAGAAAGATAAATTTCTTCAACAAAATGCTTTACAAGTGAAATTTGCTCGTCAGTAAGAGACGTTCCCAAAGGAGCGACCGCCCAGGTAATTCCGCACTGATGGTAAGCAATGCAGTCCATGTAGCCTTCGCAAAATATGACTTTGTGCTTTTCACGGATTGAAGACTTTGCAAAATTAAAAGCGTAAAGAGTGCTTCCCTTTTTATATTGAATCAAATCGCCGGAATTAAGATATTTTGGAGACTTCTGGGCATCGCCGCGCAAAAAACGTCCGCCCATAGCTACAACATCTCCATCTTTGTCAAAAATCGGAAACATCAGCCTGTCAGAAAAAAAAGCACAGTCCGGATAATTTTTACTAAAAAGCCCTGAATTATTCAAAAAATCCTCGGAATAATTTTTTTTCAAAAGGAACTGCTTTAGCCATTTTCGGTCTGAAGGACTATAGCCAATTTTGAATTTTTCGAGAATTTCCTGCGAAAGTCCGCGCTTTAAAATGTAGCCAAGGGCAAATTTTCCAGCTGGAGTTTCCATAAGCATATAGTGAAACATTCCAGCAACTCTTGTATACAAATTCTTATATTCATCCTTGATTTTTGAAGCCGAAGAATCAACACTTTTTGCAGAAGCGTTTGAATATGAAAGCTGAACCCCTGCTTTTTTTGCAAGAAATTCCACAGACTCAACAAAAGAAAGCTTTTCCATCTCCCTTACAAAATCAAAGACATTTCCAGAAACGCCGCAGCCAAAGCAATGGTAAAATTTTTTATCTTGGGAAACACTGAACGAAGGCGTTTTTTCATTATGGAAAGGACAGCACCCCCACCAGTTCGAGCCGCGCTGTTCAAGAGGAACGTACTCGGATACAAGACTGACAATATCAGTTTTTTCCGCAACTTCGTCAATTGATTCCTTAGCTATCAGACCAGGCATTTTGTTTTAAAAACCTTTTGAATAGTAGTTTGTATTTTCAGCAGCTTTGTGCTGATCAAAATTCTTTGAGAATGTATGGCGTCCAGTCGCAGGATCTGTGAGAACAAAAAAATAATAGTCAGTTTTGGCAGGATTCAATGCGGCTGACAAAGCGACAAGCCCGGGATTTGAAATAGGTCCTGCTGGAAGTCCAGCCCATTTATAAGTATTGTAAGGACTGTCAATTTTTAAATCATCGTAAGTTATACGGTCAGGATGCGGCTTTCCTTGAATTTCAGTCAAAATATATTCAATTGTTGCGCAAGAATAAAGCCCGATTCCATGCTTAAGCCTGTTTGTAAAAACGCTGGAAATAAGAGGAGCCTCAGACTTAACACGGTACTCGCGCTCAACAATCGAAGCCAAAGTAACAAACTCATGCAGTTCAGAAGGAGACAAATCTTTCACTCCTGAAATTTCAGCGGATTTAGAAAAAAAGTTGTCAGCCATAATTTCAACAACGTCTTTCGCTTCCATTTGGGCTATAAAAAAATAAGTGTCGGGAAAAAGGTAGCCTTCAAAATTCTTGGCTGGAATTTTATATTTTTCCAAAAGCTCTGAATCTTTGCAGAAAAACAAGAAATCTTCAGCGGAACAAATATTTTTATCCTCAAGAATTCTTGCAATTTTTGACATTGTAAGACCTTCTGGAACAACAACAGAAATATATTCGCTTGCGCCGGACTGCAAAATCTGGTAAATTTCCTTCATTCCCATAGAAGTGCTTAAAGTATACGAGCCGCTTTTTAAACTGAATGGCTTCGTCCTGTCAAAAACGTTGAATCTTGCGGCATAATAAAAAGCATCAGCTGATTTCACAAGTCCTTTTTCTTTTAAAAGAAGTGAAATTTTTCTTACCGAAGCTCCTGAAGGCACACTGATTTTTTCAAAACGGCTATTTCCTGCGGAATCAACAGGCTTGGCAATGTAAGCCCACATTCCAAAAGCCGCCACAAAAAGAATTGAAAGCGCCGCCAGAATCCAGGTAAAAAAAACAACAATCTTGTATAAAATCCGTTTCAAAGCTGAATTTCCTGACCTTCTTTTGAAATATAAAGATTCAAATTTCCGTTTGACTTATATTTTTTGTAGTTGTTTCCAGCGTCAAGAATTGAATCAAGCTTTTTATCATCGTAATTAGGCTCATGGTGAAAAAAATAAAGATTCTTGATATTCCAGTTAGAAGCAAAATCAATTGCGGAACTGAAGGAATTATGTCCCCAGTTCACTTTTTTTGCGGCTTCTGGATTTGTATACTGACTGTCAAAAACCAAAACATCAGCATTTTCAAAAAACTTATTTCTAGCGCATCCTTTGTCAAAATCCGAAGTTTGAAGCTCCACGTCTGTGCTGTAAATAAAACGCTTTCCGTCCTCTTCAAATGAATAAGAATAAGAATCTCCAGGATGAAACATTCTGTGGCATTCTATTTTCAAACCGCCGATTTCAATTGGATTGCCTTCTTGCATAAGATGAAATGAAAGCTGATTTTTTACAGATTCAAAGCAAGCGTTTATTGGAAAATACGGAAGGCTGCTCTGACGCTCAAGATATTCCTCGGCATCCGCAAAAGGCGTATAAATGTCGATTTTTGAATTAGGCGAAAAAGACTGTCCGAAGAATGGAAAGCCCTGAATATGATCCCAATGAAAATGTGAAAGAAAAATATTATAATGTCCGTTTTCCGGCTGACGGCCAGCAACAGAAAATTCCCTTAAGCCAGTTCCACAGTCAAGCAAAAAAAGCTCGTCGGACTTTGACCTAAGCTCTATGCAAGGAGTGTTTCCGCCTATAGTTCCATAAATCCATTCAGGCAGAGATGAAAGGAATTTCATTTTTGACTCGGAACTTTCCAAATCCTTCGGAGAAATGCGGGAAACAACGGCCGCAATTTTTGCCTGTACCTGAGCATTCTTTAGCGGTGTAGGCAAAGATCCCCGAACTCCCCAGAAATGAATCAGCACTTTCATCCTCCATAAAATTCCGTAGAATTTTCGAGATTGCATTATACAGAAATTGAAACAAACTGTAAACAGATTATTCCTTGCTTTTGTTTTCAAATTTCGTGTAGCTTGAAAGAAATATGACGTCAACATCGCCAATCGGACCGTTGCGCTGTTTTGCCACAATCAGTTTTCGTTCCTGAACCGGATTGTAGCCTTCGTTGGTTTCCTTGTTGTCGCTCCGCTTTCCGTGTATAAACATAACCATGTCAGCATCCTGCTCAATCGAACCTGAGCCTCTAAGCTGAGCAAGGTTCGGCTCTTCTCCTTCCGCGGCTCTGGCAACCTGACACAAAACAACAATCGGAATTTCAAGCTCACGCGCAAGGCTTTTAAGGGACTTTGAAATTGCTGACTGCTGCTCAAAAAGCTGGGCGTCTGGATTTTCACTAGTAATAAGTCCGATATAGTCAATAAAAATAATCTGGACTTTCTGGTTGACTTTCATTCGCCTTGCCATTGCCCGCAAATCAAGGAGCTTCATGTTTGGCGTGTCAACAATATAAAGAGGTGCATTGAAACATTCTCCTGCCGCATCCTGAAGTTTTTTAAAATCTTCTATTTTAAGCATTCCGTTTCTAAGCTTTGTTCCGGGAATTCTCGCAATCTGAGAAAGAAGACGCTGCGCAATCTGATCCGCAGACATTTCCAAGCTGAAAAATCCACACGGAATTCCGCGGTCAATTGCAATGTTTTGCATCATGCTCAATGCAAGGGCTGTTTTTCCCATTGAAGGTCGCGCACCGATTATAATCATTTCGCTGTTCTGAAAACCGCTTGTCATGCTGTCAAGATCGTTAAGTCCTGAAGGAATGCCAGAAAACGCGTTTTTATTTTTGTATCTCGTATCGATTATCTGAATAACTTTCGGCACAACATCTTTCATTGCAAGAACTTGCGCAGACTGATTTATATCCGTGAGCTTGAAAATTTTCTGTTCCGCATCTTCAAGAATAGAACGGCTTTCCTTTGTTTCGTCAAAACTGGACGCTTTTATTTCCGATGAAATTTTTATAAGATTACGCCGGGTTGACTGGTCAAGAACAATTTTCGCATAATAATCAACATTCGCACTTGTGGGAACAATGTCTGTCAGAGAGGAAATGTAAGCTACTCCACCGGCAGCCTCAAGTTTTCCGTTTTTTGTAAGGTCATCAACAAGAGTAAGCAAGTCTCCTTTTATTCCAGATGAAAAAAGATGCATCAAGGATTCATAAATAAGCTGATTTTGCTGGCTATAAAAATTTTCACTTCGCAAATATGTCACAACATCGCTTACAGAGCTCCAGTCCAGCAAAAGAGCTCCAAGAACAGCCTGTTCTGCCTCAACATTATGCGGAGGTATCTTATCTTTTAGATCCATATTTCCTCTTTGCAATAACACGGACAAGGCACTATCACGACAAAAATCTTGCCTCGCCCATTTTTACGGTTTTGCTAAACTCTAAATAAAAAAAAACCGCAAGAAAAATCTCACGGTTTTATTTTTTTCAAAGCATTTTTAGATATTACTCAGATTTTGCTTCTTCAGCTGGAGCTTCATCTTTCTTTGCAGGAACTTCTTCTTTCTTTGCAGCTGCATCATCCTGAGATTTTACAGTAACTTTTACTTCAGCCACTGTATTTTCATAGAGATGAACTTTTACAGAATAAGAGCCTGTGTTTTTAATCGTGTGTCCAGGAATTTCAACTTTCTTGCGCTCAATCTCGAATCCGCTCTTCTTGTAAAAGTCAGAGACTGTCTGATTTGTAACAGCTCCGTACAATTTACCATTGTTTCCAGCAGGCATAGAAATAACAACTTCAAGAGCCTCAAGTTTTTCCTTCAAGCTCATGCTGTCCTTACGCTTCTGCTCCTTGCGGGCTTCAATTTCAGCCTTTTTTGTAGCGAAATAAGCTTCTGTTTCTGGTGTGCATGGAACTGCAAGCATACGAGGGAAAAGATAGTTGCGGAAATATCCATTAGCAACATTCTTTACATCACCCATTTCTCCAAGGTGTTTTACATCTTCATTAAGAATTACTTTCATTTTTTCAAGCTCCTATAAAATTTTGGTTTTACGCAGCTCCACCAGGAGTTGGCTTCACTGCTAAAAATTAGTCTGCAACAAAAGGAAGAAGACAAATTGCTCGCGCACGCTTAATTGCTGCCGCAACTTCTTTCTGATGTCTTGAGCAAGTTCCAGTTATGCGGCGTGGAAGAATCTTGCCACGTTCTGTTGTAAAGCGGCGAAGTCCGTCTGCATCTTTGTAATCAATTTTTCCCTTGTTTGCGCAAAATCGGCATACTTTCTTGTGTGAGAAAAATTTTCCTTTTCCACGAGCCCCACGAACTTCATCTTCACGTCCTGAATCCTGAAGCTGCTCCTGTGTTACATTTGTATTTTCGTTTACTTCTTTTTCGTCTGCCATAATATAGCTCCTGTTTTTAAGAGTTTTTTAACTGCGGAAACCGAATTAAAACGGAATATCTTCAGGGAAGCCAGCGTTATCTCCGCCAAAAGCTTCTGAAGAAGGCTCATATCCGCCGCCGGAAGACTGATTTTGAGAATAAGAAGCGCGCTGCTGATAACCCCCAAATGAATCAGAGTTGCCGTTATTCTGACTGCTAGAAGACCTTGAGCCCAAAAGCTCAATTGAGTCAGCAAGAATATTTACCCTGCTGAATTTCTGTCCGTCTTTTTCCCATCTGTCCTGGCGCAAAGAACCTTGAACCGCAATTTGTGTTCCTTTTGTAAGATAAGGCTTGATACCTTCCGCACCTTTTCCGAAATATGAAACATCGAAAAAGTTAGCTTCGCTAATCCACTGGTCTCCGTCTTTCTTGCTGCGGTTTACAGCAATAGAAATTGAAGCGACAGCAGTTCCGCTGTTAAGATACCTTAATTCTGCGTCTCTTGTAAGTCTTCCTACAATAACAACGCTGTTTATATCAGAATTCGCCATAATCTACTCCGGAATTTTTTGTCTTATACGTTCTTTGATTCGATTAAAACAAAAAGATATTTCAAAAGATTGTTGTTGAATTTGAATTTACCGTCAAGCTCAATGATTTTAGCAGGATTCAATTTCAGTGTAAAAAGAACAAAGTGTCCGCGTTTCTGCTTTTTTACTTCGTATGTAAGATCACGGTCGCCGAAAACTTCCTCTTTTTCGATTTCTGCGCCGAAACTTGCAAGGTCAGCTCTAAGAGTTTCAAGACCGACCTTAGATTTTTCTTCCTCTAAAGGAAAGATTGTCATAAGTTCATACTTTCTCATCGTATGTTTCTCCTTATGGTCAGAATGGGAGCCGCATACGCAACTCCAAGGGTAATCAATATTAGCAGTTTTTATATGGATTAGTCAACGGAACTTCAAAAAAGTTCAGTATTTTTAGAAAAATTTACTTTTGCACTAGAGTTTTTATAAATATTCAAGTATACTTTTCCCCATTGCATTTTGAAAAACGCCAAAACTTTTATTTTTTAGAGTCCGTGGCGCTTCAAAAGTTTTTTTACATTAGGAGAAAAAAATGAACAAAGCCGAACTTATTGAAAAAATGGCAAAATCAACAGGCTTGCCAAAAAAAGACGCAGAAAGCGCGCTCAAATCATTTCTTGAGATTGTCTCAAAGGAACTTGAAAAAGGACACGATGTGCAACTCATCGGATTCGGAACATTTACAGTTGGAAAAAGAGCAGCAAGAGAAGGACGCAATCCTGCAACTGGAGAAACAATTAAAATCGCAGCTTCAAAAACACCAAAATTCAAGCCAGGAAAAGCTCTCAAAGACCGCTTGAACAAAAAATAAAAAGTAAATTTCAAAAGTTTTTGCAATTCATGGAAAAAAATTCCAATGTCTTGCAAAAACACCCTTTCCTTTCAATTAATGATAATCAAAAAAATACTTTACTTAAACTGGTAATTTAAACATCATTCAATTTTGCAACTGCGGATTACTTCTTTTCACTTAAACTGCAAGTATAAAATTGCCCTATGGACAAATCTAGGTATTTATGCAAAATTTTGGGTGCAAACATCCGCTGTTACAGAATAAAATTAAAAATGACGCAGGAGGAGCTGGCTGAAAAAGCAGGAATAACATCAGTAGGAATTTCAAAAATTGAAACAGGAAAAACTTGGCCTAAAAAAGAAACTATAGAAAAATTCCTGGAAATTTTAGAAGTAAAGCCGTTTCAGTTATTCACGGAAACAAAAGAAGATTTTTTAAAATACAAAAACATCGTCACAGAAACAATATCCGAGCTAGTTGACAAAACTTTTTCCGAGCAGAAAAACACTTCCAAAAGAAATAGAAAAAATTTCAAGCTAAAGCATTAAATTTTTTTTGAGTTTTTCATATTTTTCTATTTTTTCTATTGACAAAAAAATTAAGAATTGCTAATATAGCGACACTTGAAACGGGCTCTTAGCTCAGCTGGTACGAGCGTCTGGTTTACACCCAGAATGTCGGGGGTTCGATCCCCTCAGAGCCCACTTCGTTTCGGGACGTAGCGCAGCTGGTAGCGCATCTGGTTTGGGACCAGAGGGTCGCAGGTTCAAATCCTGTCATCCCGATTTGAAAGGCTTGCTTGATTTTGGCAAGTCCTTTTTTTGTTTTAAACTGAATTTTTTTTAAATAAAAAACTGCCTGGAATTTTTCATATAAAAAAAAGTTTCAGACAGCCAGATTTTTCAGAAAAAAAATTTTATTCTTCTATATCAATGCTTGAAATTTTATAAGTCATCGAATATTCATCAAAATTTATTTTAGAAATTTTTCCTTTGATTTCAACTAGCGAATCAGGCTTGAAGCCAATCACTTCATCGTTGTTGCTGTAATAATTCACAATAACCGGGTCAAGTTTTTTGTCAAGTGGAACATACAAACAAGAAACTTTATAAGCATAATTTTCAGCCTTGCTTTCATCAACAGAAGAGACAAGAACTTTTGTTTCCATGGATTTTTTTTCAACAGGATGCTTTTTAAACCAAAGTTTCGCCTTGAGCTTGTTAGAAGATGTTGAAGCCACAGATTGCAACACTCCGAAATCAGTATAAGCCTTATTTTCAAATTCGGCATATTCTTTATCAGAAAGATTCAAATTCCTGGAAATTTCATCTGCGAGAATTTTATTCAATTTTGATTTTCCGGATGCAGTCGCTTCAATCCAGTCGCCTTTTGGATTTCCATTTTTATCAGAATTGCAAGTAGCAAGCTTTTTTGTTTCAACTGAAAACTGACTTCCATTTACGCTGATGTCAATTTCAGAATCCTGACGCTGAAGAACTCCGAGCGGACCTTTCATAATTATTTTCTGGGAAACAGTGTATGTTCCAGCATCGAAGTCCGCCTTTGAAAGATACATAATGCCATCAGATTTTTCCGAATCAGAACCGTCAGAATACATAACTGCAAAAATCGCCGGAAGAATTTCTCTTCCTTCAGGAACAGTTCCTTCGGCAGGTTTTGCATTTCCAGAAAGAGCTGAAAGGTTTTTGCCCAAACTTCCAAGACCGCTACTTTTTGCAGAAACAGCCGCCACGCACAGCATCAAAAATACAACCAATGCGACAAACGTTTTTTTCATAAAAAACTCCTTGTAAATTTAAAAAGTTATCAATACACTACCCCCCCCGGCAATTTGTCAAGCACCAAAATAAAAATATTTTTTTTGAATTTTTCAGTTTTTTCTATTGACATAAACAATAAAAAACAATATACTTTCATACATCAATTGCCGGTGTAGCTCAGCTGGTAGAGCGGAGGACTGAAAATCCTTATGTCGTCAGTTCGATTCTGACCGCTGGCAGTTTTAAGCACTCTTTTTATAGGGTGCTTTTTTTTATTTTACGGAAAATTCTCGATGGATGATGAAGAATATTATTCAGCAATGAGAAAGCAATACTCTCCTGTTTTTCATATGCAAAAAAAGCAGAAATTTTCAGAATGGAATTCGTTGCATGGAAGAGAAGATGCAGAAATGCTGAACGAACGTGAAAGGGAAAATGAAACTCCGCCGGAAAACAGCGCAGAAAACTAGAAAATTTTCTATAAAAAATAATTTATTTTTTTTTTCATAAATTATATAATCGCAAAATGAACATAAGAATTCCGCCTTCAATTAAAAAAGGCTGCACAATCGCCGTAACAGCTCCTTCATTTGGATGCACGACAGAACCTTACACTTCCCGCTTTAATTTTGCAAAGAAAAAATTTGAATCTCTTGGCTACAAAATTTTTGCAGGAGAAACTGTTTTCAAAAGCGACGGAAAAGGAATTTCAACAAATCCAAAAAAGGCGGCAAAAGAACTTGAAGAATTTTATTGTTCAGATGAAAATTCCGCAGTTATTTCTGCAGGCGGTGGAGAAATGATGTGCGAAACAGCTGGCTTCATTGACTTTGAAAAAATTTCAGATGCAAAACCAAAATGGTTCATGGGATATTCCGACAACACAAATTTCATATTTCCTCTAGTAACAAAATGCAAAGTCGCGGCAATTTACGGGCCGACAATCACAGGTTTTGGAAAAAAATGGCAAACTCCTGAACTTTATTCGCTTGGACTTTTGGAAGGAAATGTAAAAGAAGTTTCAGGATTTGAAAAATTTCAGCTTCCGCAGAATGACAGCGATTCAACAGAAAATCTTGAAAATTTAACTTACAATCTTACAGAAAAAAAAGTCCTAAAAATTTTTCCAGAAAAATCTGATTCAGTAAAAATTGAAGGAATTTTTTTGGGCGGATGCCTTGACGTTCTTGCGAATTTATGCGGAACAAAACTTGACAGCGTAAAAGAATTCAATCTAGGCGCAGAAAAAATTATCTGGATTCTTGAAAGTTGCGATGGAAATCCAACTGAAATCAGGCGGCAAGTCTGGCACCTGAAAAATGCCGGCTGGTTTGAAAAAGCTTCAGGCTTTATAATCGGACGCCCGCTCGCCTCGCTTGGAAAAGAAATTTTTGGAATAAATCAGTATAACGCAGTTACAGACATACTTTCAGAATTTAATCTTCCGATAATAATGGACGCAGACATAGGGCACGTAGATCCAGCAGTTCCTGTTGCGATGGGAATTCCTGCGGAAGTTTTTTCGGACAAAAATAATTTTACAATAAAATACAAATGGAACTGAATCAACATGGAAACTTTTTCAATCAGAATCGCAGAAGAAAAAGACGCAAAGGAAATTCACGACATTTACGATTACTACGTAAAAAACACAGTTATAACTTTTTCAACTGAAAATCCATCAATTGAAGAATTCAAAAAACAAATCGCTGTAACAAAAAAAGTTTATCCGTATTTTGTCGCGCAAGATTCAAACGGAAAAATTTTGGGATTTATCTATGGACATCAGCTAAGACCGCATGAGTCGTACAAATGGAATGTTGAATCCACGATTTATCTTTCTCCTGACGCTCCAAAAAGATGCGGAATCGGAACTTCGCTCTATAAAAAATTCATGGAAACACTTTCGCGCCAGGGATTTAAATATGTCTACGGCATAATAACTTCAGAAAACAAAGCAAGCTTTTCGATGCACAAAAAACTTGGATTCAAGGAAATCGGAAACTTTCCAAACGCAGGAAATAAAAATGGAAAATGGTACGGAATTTTCTGGATGCAAATGCAGCTAGGCGAAATATCAGAAAATCCAAAAGAGCCGATTCCATTTTCAGAATTTAAAATTTAACCGGAGAAAACATTATTTTATGGAAGAAAATAAAAACCGTTACCAAGGCGAACTTTTTTTCAATAGGATTTCAAAAAACCAGAAACGCCTGAAAAAATGGGCAAGAAAAAACAGAATTTCATGCTACAGAATTTACGACAAGGACATTCCAGAAATTCCGCTTTGCCTTGACATTTACACATTTCTTCCAGAATTTGTTGAAAATAAAATCGACGCGGCAAAATACAATTCTGAGCTGAATTCCGCAATAAGCGAAAACGGACAAAAAGCAAGGGAACTTTTAACGCAGGAAAAGCAAAGAACTTACGCAAGACTTTATCTTTACGAGCGTCCTTACGAAAAGCCTTTTGAGGAGGAAGAATTGTGGCTGAAAGAAATGAGTTTTCAAACTTCAAAAGCGCTGGAAATTCCAGAATCAAATGTAATAGTAAAAATGCGAAAAAGGCAGCGTGATGACAATGGAAAAAGAAGCCAATACAAAAAAACAGAAGAAACAAACAGCACAAAAGGGATTGTTTTTGAGCAAGGTCAGCTTTTTTTTGTAAATCTGACTGACTATATAGACACCGGCATTTTTTTCGACCATAGACCGCTTAGGCTAAAACTCCGAGAAACTTGCAAAGGAAAACGCGTATTAAATCTTTTTTGCTACACAGGAAGCTTTTCAGTTTATGCGGCTGAAGGAGGTGCGGCTTTTGTCGAAAGCGTTGACATGAGCAACACTTACACTGAATGGACTAAAAACAATCTCAAACTGAATGATTTTTTAGACATACAAAGCTACAAAACAACAAGAATGGACGTTATTCATTATCTTGAAGAAAAAGCAAAACAAATAAAAGAAAACGAGAAATTCGATATAATAATTCTTGATCCTCCGACTTTCAGCAATTCAAAAAACACAGATACTACGCTTGATTTAAATAAAGACTGGTCAAAACTAATAGAAAGCTGTTCAAAACTTTTAAGCCCAAAAGGAACCCTTTATTTCAGCACAAACAGCCGCAAGCTAAAAATGGATGAAAATCTTCTTCCGCCGGAAATGTCAGCAGAAGAAATAACAAGCTCAACAATCCCCGAAGATTACAGAAATTCTAAAATCCACAGGGCTTGGAAAATCACATCAATTTGAATCTTGCATAAAAGTTGACTGCATTAAAAACTGAAAATACATTTTCAACATTGTCATAGTCAGCATATTTTATGTAGAAATCATCGGAAAGTCCCAAGGAAACTTTCTTAGAAACAGGAAGCTCAACCGATGCTTGTGAAAATGCGAAATATTCCCAGCCTGTGTCATCACAGTCCTGTTTTTGGGCTTTATACTTGTACATTGCGTATCCGTGAACAGTCCAGTCAAAGACGAATCCTGAATGCGCATTATAAGCAATCTTTTCAACGATTTCTGCACCAGCTGTATATCCGTAATCGCAGGAAACATAATCAGGCTTAGGAAAAATTCCACGGCGCAAGTAATAATAATCAGCTGTTCCCATTATAATTCCTGCCAAATGAGTCTGCCATGCAAAGAATCCGTTTTCCGTGTTGATCCTTTGTTTTATGGCAAATCCAGGCGCAAGTGAAGAAAATTCCATGAATGAATGCCACATAAAATCATATTCAAGGACAAGACCGACAGTCGTATCGCGGTTTTCTCCAAAATCAGGATTTCTAGCAAGAAGCATTCCGTTGCTGAAAATATTTATGCTGTACATGATTTTTTCTTCAGTGGAATCCGCGCCTTCACCAGAACCAAGACCCGCCGAGCCTTGCATAGAAAGCTCAAACTGGCTGTACGGAGTATTTGAATCGTGTCCATAAGGATCGTCATACACAACATCAAGCCCAACAGAACCATAAGCCGGAAATAATTCAGAGCAATTGTCATAAGGCTCTTTTAGCCAGGTATTTGCAAAAGCAAGCCCGAATCCTGTCTTTAAAGAAAAACTCTGCAAAAGTCCGCTCGGTCCTTGCGGTGCTCTTTTTAGAATCGGGTCAGTATAAAGCCTCAAAGGATTCGCAACATAGCCAAGAATTTTGTGCCCCTTTGCATTTGCTTCAAGACCAAGCCTGTAAACCATTTCCCCTGTCACAAAGCCGCCGATTGGAGTATACGTAAGGTCGTTTGTTGATGGGGAATTTGTTTCAAAAAAATATTCCCACATAAAAGAACCTGCAGCGGAAACAATCAAAGATTCAAACCAGTTCAAATTTGAATTTCTCGCGGCAAGATAGTAAAGTCCGCCCTGATAAGGATGCAGAACAAAATTTGTCCAATACCAGTCGCGGTCAAACTTTATTTTTCTATTCCAAGGCTCTTTTATATCATCCCAGTAAACTTGCGCCCAGCTAGCTCTTGCAGGACCAAACCGGTTCCATGAGCCAATAACAATGTTTGTGAGCAGCATTCCGCCAGCCGCAACAAAATAGTGCTTTTTTGAATCAAATTCAATGCTTTCACTTGAAAAATCCAAGGAAGCATCTGAATTTTCTGAACTTTCAGCGGTCTGTGCAAAAACATTAAAGGCAAAAACAAAAGAACACAAAACCAGAATTACTTTTTTTAACTTCATTATGATATTCCCCCTTACGCTTTGAATAACCCATAAATAAAAAAAGCAGGCTTATTGTAGCCTGCTTTAAAATGTAAAAGAACAAACTTATTTTGTTTCTGTAGCTTTTACACCGTAGCGCTTGTTAAAGCGGTCAATGCGTCCAGCTGTATCAACAAGTTTCTGCTTTCCAGTATAGAATGGATGGCAGGCAGAGCAAATTTCAACATGGATATCTGATACTGTTGAGCGAGTTTCAATCACATTGCCACATACACAAGTGATTTTTGTAAGTTTGTAGTCTGGGTGGATTCCCTTTTTCATAACAACTCCTATTCTTGCCCGACATTAAAGAAAGACCGGTTAGCACTACATACACTTAAAAAAGTAGTGTTGTATCATTCCCTTACCGTTATCTAACAAATTAACGCCACAAGATAATTTTACTATTTAATTAGTATATAAAAACAACATTTTATGGTCAATATTCAAATTGAATTTTCATAAGAATTTTCTTATAATCTTCGCATGGAAAAAATAGAAGCGTTTGTATTTGACATGGACGGAATTCTTCTTGACACAGAAACCATCTGCGAAAAAACTTGGATAAAGGCAGGAAAAGAATTTGGAATTCAAGACGAAAAAGCCATGGAACTGTTTAAAAAATGTATCGGAACAAACAAAAACGACACATTCAATATTCTAAAGACTTCTCTCGGAGCTGATTTTGGGGCTCAAAAATTTATGGAGCAAACTTCAGTTTTTTTCTCGGAAATTGAAAAATCAGAAGGAATTTCGCTTATGCCCTTCGCAAAACAAACACTCGAATATTTAAAAGACAAAGGTTACAGAATTGCACTTGCGTCTTCAACTAGAGGTCCGGTCGTAACAAGGCAGCTAGAGAAGGCAGGTTTGCTTTCATTTTTTGAATCATTGTCAACTGGAGACAAAGTTTCACACTCAAAACCGGATCCAGAAATATACAAACTGGCTTGCAAAAGTTTAAATCTTCCGCCTAAAAAATGCGCGGCAGTGGAAGACAGTCCAAACGGAATAAAAAGCGCAAAATCAGCAGGACTTTTTACAATCATGGTTCCAGACAGAATAGAGCCAGATGAAGAGCTTTTAAGGAAAGTTGATTTTCTTTGCTCAAATTTAAGTGAAATTAAACTGAAATTTTAAAGTTCTGCGCTTTATAAATTTAAAAAAAACGCAACCATTGTAAACTATAATTTTTTGGGATATAATTTTGGAATGTCAATAGAAGTAATAGCAGGAAAAATGGTCTTTGGCGGAGACTGCATAGCGGAAAACAGCGAAAAAAAAATATTTATTCCATATACAATTCCCGGCGAAAAAGTCGAGATTAAAATTGAAAAAGATTTTAAAGACTACAGCATTGCAAAAAATCTAAATATAATAGAAAAATCCAGATACAGAACTGTTCCCTTCTGCCCTTATTACGGAAAATGCGGAGGCTGCAACCTTCAGCATATAGAGCCAGAATTTCAAAGACAGCTGAGAGTTCAGACTTTAAAAGATGCTTTTTTTCGCGAAGGAATTGAAATTCCGCAAATTCAGATTGTTTCGGGTGCAGACAAAGGTTACAGAGCAAGGTTCCAGCTGCACGACGGCGGACTTATGGGAAAAAAAAGCAATGAAATTATCCAAATTGACCAGTGTCCTTGCGCCACAGAAGAAGTAAATAAATATTTAAAGGAAATTCCATTCAAAGATCGTCCAAAAGGAAGAATTCATATTTTCGGAAGCAAAAACATAGCTTCAATTCCCGACGGATTCGACAAAATCGTGGTTGCAGAACAATCAGAAAAAAAACAAATTTCCGAAAAAGGCAAAAATGGAAAAAAGCAGAAAAAGTCAAAATCACGCTACGAAGGGACATTTTCAGAATCAAAAAGCACCTGCGCTGTGAAAATCCTTGACAAAAGCATAACTTTTGATGCTCTGGGATTTTTTCAATCCAACCTTGAAGTGCTAGAAAAATCAATTCCTCTTATAATGGGCGGAATTTCTGGAAAAAATGTGCTTGATATGTATTCCGGGGCTGGCACATTTTCTGTTTTTCTTACAGATTCTTTTGAAAACGTAATTTTAGTGGAACACAACAAAAGCGCAGTTGTTTACGCAGAGCAAAATCTCGCCGGAAAAAAACACAAAAGCTTTGGCGTAAGTGGAGATGTCTGGGTAAAATATCATGCGGAAACTTGCATAAAGGAATGCGGAAATTTTGACGCAGTTGTTATTGATCCTCCAAGAAGCGGAATGGAAAAATCCGTGCAAAAATGGCTTCAAAATTCTAAAATTCCACAGATAAGAAGCCTTTCTTGCGATCCATCAACCCATGCGCGGGATGCAAAAGCTCTTATAAATTCAGGGTACAGATTGAAAAAACTTTTTCTTTTAGATTTTTACCCGCAAACCGGGCACATTGAAAGCCTTGGATATTTTGAAAAATGAAAAACCTGTCCAGAAAAATATACATCATGATATTTTTTATAGTAAAAATATTGCTTTTGTCTGCTCAAAATTCTTTTACATCGCAGGAAATTGATTTTACAAATGAAAAACCTTCTTTTGTATCTGTGCTTGGCGGAAACATCTTGTGCCAGCCTGTAAAAACAAGCTACGGTTACATTGCCGCAGGAGATGGAAAACAAATTTTAGGTTTTTCAAAACTGGGAAAACTTTTGTGGCAAAGAGCCGCTCCGGGAAGACTAAAGCCATTTGTTACAGAAGGTCCGTCGGATTTAATTTACGGAGCAACAACAGATTCCACTCTTTTTATGATGAATTCTTCAGGACTTGTCTTGTGGACACAAAAATCGGATTTCAGCATAGAAGAAGCACCCTTGTGCGGAAAAGACGGAAGAATTTTTATCCGCGGAATAAACGGAATTTCTTGCTACGGATTAAAAGGCGTAAAAAGGTGGCAGATTGAAACCGAAGAGCAAAATATTTCAATTCCACTTGTAGCGCTAAATGACGGCACAATTTTAGCATTTCTTTCAAGAACTCACGATGGAAAATCAATTGCAAAAAGGATTTCCCCATTCGGAATAGAAAAAGAAGAAATTATTTTTGCAGGCCAAGTTTTGCAGGCAGTTTCATGCAAAGAAGGTGTCGCGCTTGCATTTTCAGACGGAAGCATAGGACTTTGTTCTGTAAACGAAAACGGCTCTTATTCAAAATGGACTTTTCTAAAAAAAGATTCAGGAGCTGCGAAACTTTCAGAATTTTCCGGTAAATTAGCGGCAATATATAAAAATTCTGTTTACTATTTAAATGAAAAAACTGGCGGAAAAATTTCAGAATTTCAAAACGGCGTGCAAAATTTTTTCTATTCAGAGCACACGTCTCAAGGTCTTGTAATTTGCGGAGCATACAACGGAGTGTGCTATAAGGAAGACGGAACAATTTCATGGAAGGCAAAATTCAGTCCGCAGAAAAAATGGAATTTTGTGTTTGCTTCAGATTCCGGCTATCTTATTTTCTGCATGAGCAACTGGGCTTTAGAGGCTTTTCAAACAAGATTGAATTTTTCAAAATCACAAGATTCATTTATAGAAAAAAAAGTTTCGCCATATAGCTATAAATATTCTGGAATAAAATCAGACGATTTTTCAGGGCGCGCAATAAATGAAAATCTTGAAAGTCAAATGAAGGAAAAATTTTCACAGGGAAATTTCGGAACAGAAGAAGAAAACTGGAATTCTTTAATACAAAGCGAGATTGATTTTCTTTACAACGACTGGACAAAAACAGAAAATCTTTTTTACAACGAAAAACCTTATTTCAAACGAAATATCGAATATTGCCAAAAACTTATAGAACTGGAAAGCGAAAGCGGAATTTACTTTGGAAAACTTTCTTCACTCCTAAAGAAAACAAGCGACACTTCACTATTGCTTTGCCTTGTCAGGGCAGCCGGAAAAAGTTCATTCGATCCGCAAGGTGAACTTCTTTCTTCTATTGAAATCATTTTAAAAACAAAAACAAGCAAAAACGACAAAAAGCTTTTGCAGGAAATCGCTGATTCAACATACGAAATCTGCCGCTTTATGGGACGTCCTTCATTTTTCAGAAAAGGTCAGGAAATTTTAAAATATATGCTTTATCCGCAGTTCGACAAGGAAACAAAAGATTATGCTCTAAAAACTCTCGATAAAATTATTGAAGCCCAGCTTTAACTTTAAACCAGGGCAAACGCATTATAAATGTATTCAGCATAAAACTGGCTCCCAGTCACGGTTTCCTGATTCAAAATTGTGAAATAATGCGTTTGCCCTAAACTTTAAACATATTTTCGTAGAATTTTTTCAGAAACCATGATAAAATATTCTAGTCTGGAGGAAATATGAACAGAAAGTTTTTAGCCTCGCTGATTTTTGCGGCAGGCTCAGTATTTTTCGTTTCTGCACAAAATGTAAACGAAAGGGAACTTAGAAGCGCAGGAGACGCAAGCACAATCGTATTTGAAAACTACGAAGGTCCTCATTCTGTAATTGAAACAGCGGCCGCTATAAATTCAATCGGAGCAGGACTTGGAAATCAGCTTAAAAACGCAGGAACTCAGTCAAGCGGAACATTCGGCGCAAACGGAAAATATACAGTCATTCATGCAGTCGATTCTTCCGAGCAAGGAAAACTTGACGCAGATATTATCATTATAAATCCAAATGCAACAGTTGACCACATCAGAAACTTGCGAAGAATCATTGCATCTTATCTGAGCGCGGCTTACGGATATTCACAGCAGGATGCTTCAACAGTCGCAACGTTCGTTACTGTATACAACGCAGTTTATAGAAATCAGCTCAACACATTCAAGTCAAAATACAAAAACATTGTAATCCGCAATCTTACTGAAAAAAAGTGCGGTCTTTCAATAAAATGGAGCGACTGGGCAGGAAATTCGCAGATTGTAATTCCGCTTGGAGAATATGTAGAAGGCGGACTTTCTTCTGTAGACACTTCTGTTATCAGCGACAAAAAAGTTGTTGAATCCATGAAGGAAGATGATGACAAAGGCGTTGACGAGCGCAAAAACATGGTTGACATAAAAGAACGCGAAGCTGAAAACGCAGAAACAAAGGCTCAGGAAGCAGCAAAAGAAGCGGCACAAGACAAGCAGGCTTTAGACGAGCAGAAAAAAAATCAGGCTCAAGCTGAAAAAACAGCGCAGGCAAAGCAAAACGAAGCGGACAAAGCAAAAAAAGCCGCTGAAAACGCCCAGAAAGAAGCCGCCGCAGATCCACAGAACAAAGCAAAGCAGGCTGACGCAAAACAAGCTGGGCAAAAAGCAGAAAATGCTCAAAAAGAAGCTGACCAGGCAAAATCAAACGCCGAACAGGAGCAGCAGAAAACTCAGCAGCAAAAACAGAAAGCCGATGAATCTGCAAAAAAGGCTGAAGAGCAGCAGCAGAAAGCCGACAAGAAGCTTGACGAAGCTCAAAATGAAAGAATGGAAATTGCAAAAGATCAGCAGGAAATTCTTGAAGCTGAACTTAAGCAGCTTGAAGACGGCACTGTAATCGGCCTAAAAGTTGTAAAAGAAGCAAACTATTTAAGCACGCTTGTAAAAGTAAACTCAAAAACTGGAAAAGTCGTAAAAGAATCTCCTGTAAAAGTTATCCGCGGAAGAACAATAATCGCAGTTCAAGATGCAGTTGTCGGAGTTGCGACTGGCGCATCGTTCCCGAAAACTTCCGGAGACTCAACATTCTACATGGCTATTTGCGGTGAGAATTCAGGAAAAGGCGCCATAAAGCTTTGCCTGATTGACGCATTCAAAATGGAGATTCAAAAAGAATCAGAAGAAAATGTTTCAGAGCATTCAGTTCTTGTAAACAATGGAAGCAATTTCTACTGTGTAATTCAAGACAAATCTGGATGGGTTCTTGGTCGCTATGATAAATCCATCAACTTGATTCAGAAAAGCACTGTAAACATTTCAGAAAGCACTCCGATTACAATTACGGGAAAAGGAATCGTTGTTACAAATTCAAATAACACTCCAGTGCTTCTTTCAATTTCTGACTTGTCAGTTATAGAACAGTAAAATTAACAAAAAAAAACGCCTGACCAGAAAATTTATATTTTTTAGTCAGGCATTTCTATTTTTCTTTTAAAAATAAATTTCAGCAGGCAAAAAGTTTTTTATAAAGCTCTTCATAAATCAGCGCAACTTTATTCCATGAATATTTTTCATGAATATATCTTGAAGCGTAAGAAATCATGCCTTTGAAAATATCGCGGCCGGCATAACGCATTATATTCACTAAAGATGTAAGTTCGGTTTGCAAAGCTTCGGAATTATTTGGGGAATAAAGCCAGCCAGTTTCATCATCCACAATTTTGCAAAGTCCGCCAGTCGCATGGGCAACAGGTAAAGTTCCAAATGTCTGCGCGATAAAATCTTCAAGTCCGCACGGCTCAAAATAGCTTGGATGCAATGAAAAATCAACAGCGGCAACTGCAAGCCTGGCAATTGATTTATTGTATCCTTTTATGTAGACGCATTTCCCTCGCCATTTTTCAGAAAAAGCAATCAAAGAATTTTCAAGCTCAACAGAACCTTGACCTGCAAAAATAAATCTCACAGGCAAATTTGACTCAAACATTTTTTCAGCGGAATCAAGCATAACTTCAATTCCCTTCTGATGGACAACCCGCCCATGATAAGCAATATAAGCAAAATCAGATTTTTTTTCAGTGGAATCCAAAAATCCAAACTGCAAAGTTCCATCAGCAAAATTTTTAGAATCAAGGGTTTTATTTGAAGCGAAATTTTCTAAAAAGAAATCGCGGCATTTATATTTTCCTTCCAAATCATTTTTCAAAGGATTAAATTCAAAAGGAAGAAGCGATTTTTTTTTGTCAGAAGGCTCATACTTTGAAAAATCAATTCCGTTTGTAATGCCAATCAGCTCAATTCCTTTTTTCTTAAATCCTTCCGAAAGCCCTGCGGTATCAGTTTTGCCCGAAATAATTTCTTCCGCATATTCTGTTGAAACCGTAGTAATGCAGGCATTTTCCGAAGCTAAAAGAAAAGGCTCTATGCACAAACCGTTTTTTCCTTTTTCAAGAATTTTCTTTGGAAGACCTGAAAAACGCTCAGCTTCTTCAATATTTTTAAATTCGTGATGATACCCGGGACCGGCATTGTGAATTGTCACAACAAATTTCGTATTTGAAAAGAATCCGCTCACAGCAGGCATAAAACGTGCAAAAACTGGAATCATTGCAGCAGGAGCGTCTTGGCAATGCACAATATCTGGAATTTCATCATTAAGACAGTTTTTTGAATAGCACACAACAGCTTTCTGAAAAAGCATATTCAGAAAATCTTTATCAATATGCCCTTCCCCTTGCCGATGTTCAGGATTTTGCTTTTGCTCATCAAAACTATAAGTGTAAACCGCTTTTTTTTCAGAGAAAGAATTATGCCGGATAAAAATTATTTGAACGCCATTAAAAATTCCGCGCGAGAAAGAAACTTTAGCAGAAGTTCCGTTTATGTCAAAAGAAACAGAATCCCGCCAAATTTCAGAAAAATTGTTAACATGGGATAAATCCGTGCATCCATAAAGCGGAATAAAAACACAAATTTTGTGTCCTAAATGCAAAAGACTTTCAGCCAAAGAACAGGCAACATTTTTTACACCGCCCGCCTCCGCAATTCCTGCATATTCTCTTGAAACTAGCCAAATGTTCAATTTATTTTCCCTTTGAAAAATCAGGCCGAAGTTTTTCCGCGCCATTAATGTAAACGTGGACAGGATTTTTTCCAGCAGGAAGATATGCTGTAACAAGAACTCTTACAACATGAGGCAACATTCCATCTATAGAAGCTTCCTGAGAAACAAAAAGCGCAAGCAAAGATGTGTCGATTCCAACGTCGCATTTTCTAAGCGCAGCGGCGGCATTCATGCAGTGCAAATCCTGCGTCATCGTAAAATGAACAGAAACAATATCATAAGGCTGCAAATTATTTTCTTTAAAAATCAATCTGCACATTTCACCGACATTTTCTTTTATTGACTCTGGAGTATTTTCAGCGCAAACAGCTCCGCGAATTCCAAAAATTCTTTTTTCCATTTTTATCCTCAAAATTTCAGCGCATTGATTTTACAGCATTTATAATTTGTGCGGCATCTCCAGTTTTAAACATTTCCTCAAGCTGCGGAAATTTCTGAAGCATTGAACCAAGTTTTTCAAGCTGTGCCAAAGTTCTGTCCTGTTCAACAAAAAATTCCGCCTGAGACTCAGCCTTTTGCGCCATTTTTGAATTCAAAAGCTCAAGATAAGACGCATAGTTTGCCTTTGCAAGGTTGTAAAGCTCAACATCTGGAATTTTTGAATCAAGAAGTTCAACTGACGAAATAAAAATTCCATCAAACTCTGAAGCTTTTTTTTCAATTACTTCTTGAATTTCTTTTTGGCTTAAAGCGGAAGGTTTTACTAAGAGTGAAGATGAAACAAGATATTCAGCTACAAGAGAAGCCGCAAGTTTTGCCTTCGCATCGTAAAATCCTTTTAAATCATTATTTGAAGTTATTTTATTTTCAGAAACCAGCTTGTAAATTCCTTCAGGAGAAAGGCTCATAGAAACTGAAATTTCAACATCATATGAAAAGTCAACCTTTTTATCAGAAAAGCGGGAACTATAAAAAGATGCGCTCGGAAGTTCTCCTGAAACAGACTGAGTCGCCTTGTAAACTGAAAGGTCGAAAATTTCCAGCGAAACATTTGTTGGAAGAAGCCGCTCCCATCTCCAGGTAAAAACTCCAGGAACAACCGCAGAATGATACAATCCACCTGTTTTAGATTTCATTATAGCGCAAGTTCCAGGGCGCACATAAAATTGAATCCATCCAATAAAAAAAACTACAGCTGAAAAAATCAGCAAAACTATAAAATTAGCAAAAAACTTCTTTACTTTCATTTTTGCCCCACTCGATAAATTATGCAGTTTTTATTATACTGTTTTGTATAAATATTTTAAAGCAAATTCACAGAAAATGGATTCCTTGGATAGATTAAAAAAAATCAACCGTTCTTTTCTCTTTAAACTTACAGGGCGCACTTCCCTTTTTTTATTTCTGTTATCCACTTTTCTTATAGTTCTTTATGTGAGCGGCTCTTATCAAGATTTTCTTGACAGCACATTGAACTTTGTTTTGACTTCATGCTCAGCAACAATTTTAGGACTTTTTGTTTTTTCCGCAGCCGGAATTCTTCAAAGCATTATTCTTTTTTTTATATCGAAAAGAAAATCATACTGGATTTATTTTTTTGTATATATACTTTCGTGTGTTTTTTCCGCGGGAATTTTTTTTCTTGCAAGAACAATTTCAATTATTGCAAAAGGAATTTAAATTTTTACCTCGCAATGGTACGGAGCAAAAATCAAAAAAGATCCTTTTTTTGCAAAAAGTTTAGCCGGATTTTTATGCAAAAAATTTTCTTTGGAAATTCTATTTGAAACACTTGCCATTCCTTTTTTTCTAAAACAGTTCCACTCAAATCCTTCCGCCTCAACAAAGGAATTGTCAAAATTATCTGTAAGGCGCGAAACTGAAATTCTGTCTTCAAGCTGCAAATTAAAAACTTCCGCCGATTTTTTTTCAGCAAGAAAATAAACAGCCTGATTTACACAAAGCCAAACATCAGCATGAAAATCTTCGGAAAAAGAATCGTAAATTGAAATAAGATGATCCAGACAGCCGCCATTTCCGCCCACAAGAACAACCGACGCAGTTTTGCAAATTTCCCTTGCAGTAGAAAGCGCAAGTTCCGTGTCGGTAAAATCCTTGTCGCTCGGAAAAAGTTCACGTTTTGCATTTTTATATTTCTCAAGCAAAGACAAATTTTTCAAACTGTCCATGTCGCCAAGAATCAGATTAGGTGCAAAATCCTCACCAAAAGCTTCCGCATATAAATCCAAAGTTTCAAGTCCAGAATCAGCGGCAATAACGTAGTCAGGCTTGCATTTTTCAAAAAAAGGCTTTGCTGTTTCTGGAGACGGAGCTTCTCCACCGGTAAAAATAAAAATATTCATAGATAGAAATTCCGTTCAAAATTTGATATTGTATGTTACCATGTTTTCATCAAAAAGTGTAAAAATTCCAGAAAAACTAATCAAAGTCAGCAAAATTTTTTCAGACAACGGTTTTAAGTCTTATCTTGTTGGCGGAGCTGTCCGTGATATGCTAATGGGAAAAACTTGCCACGACTACGACATTGCGACAAATGCTACTCCAGAGCAAGTAATGAAAATTTTTAGAAATGTAGTCCCGACTGGAATTGCGCACGGAACTGTAACAATTCACATTTTTGGACTCGAACTTGAAACAACAACTTTTAGAACAGAAACAGACTATTCAGACGGAAGGCATCCTGACAAAGTTAAATATGCAGAAACAATCGAAGAAGATCTTTCACGGCGCGACTTTACAATGAATGCGATTGCCGCAGAACTTTCAACAGGAAAAATCACAGATCCATTTGATGGACAAAAAGACATTCAAAGAAAAATAATCAGGACAGTCGGAGATCCATTCGAACGGTTTTCAGAAGACGGACTTCGACCTGTAAGAGCAATAAGATTTTCAGGACAGCTAGGATTTGAAATTGAAGAAAAAACATTTGACGCAATCTCGCAAGAAAAAATTCTAAAAAAAGTTGAAGGCATTTCCACGGAAAGATTCCGTGATGAGTTCTGTAAAATCCTTAAGACAGAAAAACCTAGTGTTGGGTTAAAACTGCTGGAGCAGACAGGAATGCTAAAAATATTTATTCCGCAGTTTTCTGTTTGCAGAAATTGTCTTCAGCAGGACGAAAGAGGATTCCACGAATTTGATGTTGCGGATCATATTTTATATGCCTGCGATGGATGTCCAAAAGAAAACCTCACAGTCCGACTTGCGGCTTTTTATCACGACATAGGAAAGCCAGAATCAAAAACAATTGAGATTGTCAATGGAAAAGAAAGAATTCATTTTCACGGGCATGAGCAGATTTCAGCGGAAAAAGCAAAGGCATCAATGGCTTCACTGAAATTTTCAAACGATGAAATTAGAAAAGTAAGCCACCTTGTAAAAGAGCATATGTTCCATTATGAAAGCAGCTGGACAGATTCGGCGGTGCGAAGATTTATAATAAGAGTTGGCGCGGAAAATCTTGACAATCTTTTTCTTTTGCGGCTCGCAGATATTTATGGAATGCACAGAGTTCCGCTTCAGCAAAACAGCCCGTCCTGGAATCTTCTTGTTGAATTGAAAAAACGGATTGAAAAACTTATGGCTGAAAATTCCGCTCTAAGCCTGAAAGATTTAAAAGTAAATGGAAAAGATTTAATGTCGGAAGGAATTCCAAGCGGAAAAATAATGGGAAAAATTCTAAATGAACTTTTCGAAACTGTAACTGACTCTCCAGAAATGAACGACAAAGAAAAACTGATCGGACTTGCAAAAAAACTATTCAGTGAAAAATATTCTGTTTAAAATAGCTTATTCAATTCCAAGAGCCTTGCAAGCAACTCCAGCTGCCGCCTGTTCCGCTGATTTTTTGTTTTTTCCGCTAGCAGGTCCGTAAACAACATCTCCGAGCTTTACAGAGACATAAAAAATTCTGTCATGATCCGGACCAGTTGTCCTTACAAGCGAATAAGAAGGACAAGCATTTGTTTTTTTCTGATAAAATTCCTGAAGCAAAGTTTTATAATCCTTGCTTCCGTGATCGCTTTGAACTTTTCTTATTTCAGGAATAATCAGTTCAAGAACAAGCCTCTCCGCGCTTTCATATCCAGAATCAATATACAAAGCACCTATAACAGCCTCAACAGCATCTGCCAGAATAGCCTTTTTTGTTCTTCCGCCAGAAAGCTCCTCGCCTTTTCCAAGCACAAGATATTTGTCAATGTGCATTTTTTCAACAGCAATCGGCGCAAGAGACTGCTCGCTTACAACATTCGCTTTTATTTTTGCAAGATCGCCTTCTTTGTTCTGCGACATATCATTATACAAAAATGCAGCAGTCGCAAGTCCAAGCACGCTGTCCCCAAGAAATTCAAGACGCTCATTGTTATATCTCTTATAGGAAGTATTTTCGTTTGAATAAGATCTGTGATGAAACGCCAAATCCAGCAAAGAATAATTTTTAAAATGAAGCTTTAAATGCCTGCAAAATTCATCAAGCTCCTTTTTTCTTTCTCTTGTCAAACTTTTTTCTGGATAAAAAAGACCTTTAAAACCCATTTTATAATCCGAACAAAATTAAAAAAAAACACCGAAACAAAACAAACCAAATTCAAAGGCTTGAATCCACCGATTTTACATTTTGGCAAACAGCAAATAAACAAAAAAAGCACAGCCATCAGACTGTGCCTCGCTAAAACTGAAAATCAGAAATTACTGCTGCTGAGACTTGATGTAGTCGTAAGCATCTTTTACAGTTTCAAATTCATTAGCCTTGTCATCAGGAATAGAAACACCCATTTCCTCTTCAATAGCATAAACAAGCTCATAAGTGTCAAGGCTGTCTGCTCCAAGGTCGCCACGGAAAGATGCATCCATTGTAACTTTTGACTCATCAATTCCGAGTTTTTCAGCGATAAGCTTCTGAATCTTTACAAACAATTCGTCCATTTTAGTCTCCTGATTTAGCCATTAACTTCTGGAGTAAGAACCTGACGGCCCTTGTAGAAACCGCATTTCTTGCATACGTGGTGCGGAAGAACCAAGTTTCCGCAGTTTCCGCATGCTACAAGATTCGGTGTGTCAAGATGCATATTAACGCCACGTCTTCTCTTGGTTACAGCTTTTGAAGTTTTCGATCTAGGTACTGCCATAATATATCCTCGCTATAATTTTTAGTCGTCTGTATAACGGTTTTTGATATTACTACAGATTCCTATTTCTTGTCAAGAATTATACTTGCATTATGAAACATTTGTCAATGAATTTCATCATCTTTTTATGACATTTTGACGATTTTTGTTATTTTGAAACAGAATTCTGCTCAAAAAACTTCTTTTTCATCTCGATTTCAACAAGTTTTGGAACCATTGTGCTTATGTCGCCGCCAAAACGGGCAACTTCCTTTATGCTGCTTGAGCGCACAAGAAAATATTTCTGCGCAGTCGGAATCAAAAGAGTTTCAACATCGCTGTTCAAGTGCTTGTTCATAAAGGAAAGGTCAAACTCATGAGAAAAATCCATAGCGTTCCGCACTCCCCTAATCAGCACATTTGCGCCGGATTTTCTGCAGTAGTCGGCAACAAGTGTATTCCATATATGAACAGTAACATTTTTGTAGTTTTCAGTAAGCTTTATAAGCAAGTCGTAGCGTTCCTTGTCAGAAAAAAGACATTTTTTGTCAGGATTTATAGAAATCAAAACATCAATCTTGTCAAAAAGGCGGCTCGCTCTTTCTATTATATTCAAATGTCCGTAAGTCGGAGGATCAAAAGACCCCGGAAAAACAGCTGTAGTCATGCAGATATTCTAACAGATTTCAAGATTTTTAACAATGAAAACAAAATCAATTAACAGTGCAAACGCATTATAAATAATTTAAGTAAAGTTTACGCGAAGGAACTGTTCCCGGTGTAAAAAACACTCTGATTGTTGCGGCCGTGTGAGCGGGCAATTCTATAGTTGCTTTGCAACAATCAGCGTGCAGCGCATTATTGCGCGATTTTGAACCAGGAAACCGTGTCTGGAAGCCAGTTTTATGCAAAATACATTTATAATGCGTTTGCCCGGGACTTTTAATTGACCAAACAAGACAAAGATATTAGAATTGTTTTTATGGAAAAATTCTTTACAAAACTAAGCTTAATTTCACTATTTGTGTTTTTATCCTGCACCTCTGCCACTGTTGAAAAAACTCCCCAGACAGAAGAGCAGCCAGAAAAACCAGTAGTAATAGAAGAACCAGAGCCAGTCCAGGAAATTGAAGAAGAGCCTATAGTTGTTGAAAAAACTGACGATGAATACACAAGATCAACAACAGCGGTTTCTGTCTCAAAGGAAGTTTTCAATGAAGACAAGTCAAGAATCCTAAATATAATCAAAGATCTTGACACTTACATGAAAAACATGGATTACCGCGGCTGGATTTCATATCTTGATTCGGACAGTTTAAACTATTGGTCAAAAAGACAAAACCTACAGAAAGCGGCAAACAGACTTCCTAAAAAAGGTCTAAGGCTGAATACAATCGAAGACTATTTCAAATTTGTTTTTATTCCAGCAAGAGCCGGACACACAGTTGATGAAATCCGCTACGAAACAAAATCACTTGTAAAAGCTGTTCAAGTTCAAAACAACACAGACGTAGTTTACTACAACTTCCACAAGGTTGACGGCCAGTGGAAACTTGTGCTTCCAAAGAACCCGGACTAAGTTACATTTTTCTTGCTTTTTTGTGAAAAATATTCTAAACTTGAAAAGATTCCATAAGGAGGAATAGTTATGAAAGTATCAAAACTGATTGCAGGTGCCTGTTGTATTTTTATTTGCCAGGCAGTTTTTGCACAGGAACAGCAGAATGGAAAAGAGCAGACTTCAAGAAACGAAACGACTGTAGAAGACGAATACTTAAGCAGCGTACAAGATGTAATAATCGGAGAGCTTGCCGCTTCTGATGAATATGACAATAAGATTGTAGCCTTGCAGTACTTGGAAGAAGCTATCGGCTCTGGAAGAAGTTCTCCAGACATGACAGCAGCACTTTCCCGCCTTGCAGGTGAAGGAATAAAAAGTCAGTCGCGCACAAACGGCCGCATAATGAACAACTTCCCGGACATCCGCGCAAAAGCCTGCGATCTTCTTGGAGAAATTCCTACAGTTGAATCAAAGAATATGCTTGTTTCAATTGCCACAGAAGACAAAGAGCCTATGGTTGTTACAGCAGCTATCCGTTCATTGGGAAATATCGGCATGAACGACAATGACGAAGTTGTAAACATGATTGAATTCGTGCATAAAAAGTATGCCGCCCTCAACCCTACAAGTTCGCTTGCGCTCGAAGTTCTTAACGCTTACGAAAAACTTGCTCCTACAGTTCAGAACAAAAATGAAATGATTCAGTCAATTTCTTCAATCGGAACAAACTACAAATATGTAAGACCTGTAAGACAAAAGGCATTGCAGCTTTTAAAGTCCATTCAGGGAAGCAACAATTCAAACAACAATAAAGAGGGAAAATAAAAGACCGCAGGCGTTTTTCGCCTGCAAGTTTTACAAAAGCGGCTGAAAATCCAAACCACAGTCGCTTCACAAAAGCCTCTTAGTTTTCTATTCGGATTCTTCTACACAATCAGTTTTATTTTTTAAAAGGAATTTAGATTAAAAAAAGTAACTGAGAGATACGGGATTCGAACCCACAACCTTCGGCTCCGGAGGCCGACGCTCTATCCAGTTGAGCTAATCTCCCGAAAAGCAAAGATAGATTATATTTTTGTTTTTAAAATGTCAACTGAAAAAAAACATTATGGAACCAATAATATTAGCTTCTTCTTCTCCTAGGCGGCAAAAGATTTTAAAATTCCTAAACATTCCTTTCATTGTAAATCCTGCGAATATTGACGAGACAATTCCTGCCGACATAAAGCCAGAGGAAGCCGCGGAATTTTTAGCAGCAAGAAAAATAGATGCGGTTGCAAGAAAGATTCCGACGGAAAACGAAATCGGCTGGATTCTGGCAGCAGACACAATAATCCTCCACAAAAATAAAATCTTCGGCAAACCAAAAAATCAGGATGAGGCAAGAGAATTCCTAAATTCACTGCAAGGAACAACACACAAAGTAATCACTGGAATCGCGCTTTTTAATGGAACCGCCCACTACATGGCGACAAGAACAAGTGTAAACAAAGTAACTTTTGCCGCAATGTCAGAAGCCGAAATTGAATCCTATCTTGAAACAAGCGAATGGCACGGAGCCGCGGGCGCATATAGAATTCAGGGAAAAGCCTCATGCTTTATAAAGAAAATCGAAGGAACTGAAAGCTCTGTAATGGGCTTGCCTATATTTGAGCTATATGATATGCTTAAAGAGCAAAATTATAAGTTTACAGTTTGATAAACGATTTTGCCGGACATTTTTTCATAAAGAAAATATGTTACGAAATCATCCGGGCTGATAAATCAGCTACGAGAAACAAAGCCGGTGGAAAATTTTCAGCATTAAGGAAATTTTCCGGTGAAGGAGTTAATCATGGCAGTTGTAACCATGAAAAGTCTTCTTGAGTCTGGAGTTCATTTCGGACATCAAGTAAAACGCTGGGATCCACGTATGAAGAAGTACATCTTCGCGGAACGCAACGGAATCCACATTATTGACCTGCAGAAAACAATCACTGCAATCAAAGACAGCTATGATGTTGTACGTAAAGTTGCATCATCAGGAAAATCAGTTCTTTTCGTAGGAACAAAAAAACAGGCACAGCAAGCTATTGCAAAAGAAGCAGAACGCTGCGGAATGTACTATGTAAATAACCGCTGGCTTGGTGGAACACTCACAAACTTTACAACAATCAAAAAATCACTTCTCCGTCTTAAGAAAATTGAAAAAATGGAAGTTGACGGAACTTTCGATAAGCTCACAAAGAAAGAAGTCGCCGCATACATGAAAGAGAAAGAAACTCTTACAAAGAACTACGGTGGAATGAAAGACATGAAGGAACTTCCTGGCGCAGTATTTATCATTGACACACACAAAGAGCAGATTGCTGTTGCAGAAGCACGCCGCATGGGAATTCCTATCATTGCTATTGTTGATACAAACTGCAATCCAGAAGGAATCAACTACCCTATTCCTGGCAACGATGACGCAATCCGCGCAATCAGCCTCTTTACTTCTATTATTGCGAACGCCGTAATCGAAGCAGACAATGAACAGGGACTTAAAATCATCGACACTCTTGGAGACGAAGATGACGTTACAACAGACGCAACAACCAAGAAAGAAGATGAAGAAATTGTTGACTATTCGAACTACACTCCTACAGAGCCAAAAGAAGAAGACGCAGAAGCTGACAAAAGAGAAAGCGAGCTTTTGGACGAGGACAATTACACAAAATAAAAATATCTCGGAGTAGAAAATGGCAGATATTACAGCCGCTATGGTAAAAGACTTGCGCGAAACAACAGGCGCAGGAATGATGGACTGCAAAAAAGCTCTTGTTGATACAAACGGAGACTTTGACGCAGCAGTAAAGCTCTTGAAAGAAAAAGGACTTGCCGCAGTTGCAAAACGTGCAGAACGCGCAACTTCTGAAGGACGCATTTTTATCCGTCAGAATGGAAACAAAGTTGCTGTTGTTGAGCTTGTATGCGAAACTGATTTTGTTGCAAAGAATGCAGAATTCATTGCTTGCGGTGAGAAAATTCTTGATGAAATTTTTGCAAAAGGATACACAGAAATCAACAAAGAGCTTTCTGATGTTCTTTTGGACTTTGCAACACGCACACGCGAAAATATGTCTTTATCAAAGATTCAGGTTATCGATGTTCCTGAAAATTCAGTTGCAGGAATTTACATTCACTCTGACTTCAAGACTGCAGCTGTTACAGTTATCAAAGGTTCTACAGACGAAAAAGTAAAGGAATTTGCACGCGACTGCTGTATGCACCTTGCTGCATTTACTCCTGCTTACAATAAACAGGAAGATGTTCCGGCTGAATACATCAATGAGCAGAAAGAGATTTTTGCAAAACAGATGGAAGACGATCCAAAAATGGCTTCAAAGCCGCAGAATGTAAAGGACGGAATTCTTCAGGGCAAAATCAACAAGCATCTTGCCGAAATCTGTTTTGTTGACCAGATGTTTGTAAAAGACGACAAAAAGTCTGTAAAAGCAAAACTTGATGAAGTTGGAAAATCAGTGGGCGCACCCCTTGAATTTGTCAGCATAAATCTTTTGCTTTTAGGAAAATAAAATATTGCGGCAGGCATTTTCAAAGCAAAGTGCTTGCCGCAGTTCTTTTTAATCGACTTAAAAAAAAAGACTTAATTATTTGGAGAAATTATGGCAGACAACGAAAGCCGAATGGAAAAAACAGTCAACTCATTGAAAGAAGAATACAAATCAATCAGAACAGGAAGAGCCAGCGCAGCAATTTTTGACAAAGTACGTGTTGACTACTATGGAACACCTACACCGCTGAATCAAGTTGGAAACATTTCAATTCCAGAAGCCCGCACAATTGTAATTTCTCCTTTTGACAAGTCAATTATGGGCGATATTGAAAAAGCTATCCAGAAAGCAGAGCTTGGACTAAATCCAAATAATGACGGAAAGGTAATCCGCATTGCAATTCCGCCTCTTACAGCAGACAGAAGAAAAGAGCTTGTAAAGCAAGCAAAAGCTACAGCGGAAAATTACCGCACAACAATCAGAAATATCCGTCGCGATGGAAATGAAGATTTAAAAAAACAGCAAAAAGCAGGCGAACTTACAGAAGATCAGCTCAAGACTGAAACTGAAAAACTTCAGAAGCTCACTGATAAATATATTGAAGAAATCAACGGAATTTACGAAGCAAAAGAAAAGGAAATAATGGAATAAATTCCATGGATGATTTATTCAACAATGACGCATTGCCTGTTCATGTAGGAATAATTATGGACGGCAATGGTCGCTGGGCAAAAAAGCGGAATCTACTCAGAACCAACGGTCACACAGAAGGCTTAAAAAGAGCAAAAGAAATTGCAAAAGCGGCTTCTGACATCGGCTTGAAATTCCTTACTTTTTATGTTTTTTCAACAGAAAACTGGAAACGCACAGAGCAGGAAGTTGGATTTTTAATGAACCTTATACATTCATATCTTTTAAAGGAATTCGACTTCTGCAAATACAACAACGTTAGAGTCCGTATGCTCGGCGACAAGTCAAGGCTGCCGGAAAATGTAAGAAAAGACATTAATAAAATCGAAAAAGATACAGAAAATCTTACAGGGCTTACAATTTGCCTCGCAATAAACTATGGCGGACGCGACGAAATTATCCGCGGTGTAAAAAAACTTATTGCCGAAGGAAAAACTGAATCTGAAATTTCAGAAGAATCTATTTCAAAAAGCTTTGATGTTCCAGAGCTTCCTGATGTAGATTTGCTTATAAGAACTGGCGGAGAAAAGAGACTTAGCAATTTTCTGATGTGGCACTCGGCTTATGCGGAGCTGCTTTTTTCAGATACGCTTTGGCCTGATTATTATAAGGAAGAATTTTTCAAAGACATAGGAGAGTTTCAAAAAAGAAGTAGAAGATTTGGAGCTGTTCCAGTATGAATAAAGTTGTTTCCCGTTTATTGATTTTTTTTATCGGAATTCCTATTGTCATAGCCTTTATAGTCGCGCCTTTTTGCAATCACATTTTGCTTCATATTTTGGTCTGCTTGATTTCTGCGCTTGGAGCATCGGAACTTTATGATATTTTTTCTGTGAAATACAAGCTTCTGAATAAAAAACTTATTATAGCTGAAAGCATTTTCATTCCACTTGTGGCGGCTCTTTATGCCATTTTGCCGTCTTTGGGAATCAGTTTTTATTCAGGACAGGAAATTATAACATTTGCGTATATCGTGACGATTTTGATTTTATTTACAGTCGAAGTTTTTTCCCAAAAAGAATTTGAAGCCTCAAACACACGCCTCGCCTCCTCTATTTTTATAATAACATACACAGGATTTTTGCTTACATTTATTTCAAGAATGACAACTTGGACTCTTGACGGAAAAAATATAACAGTTCCAGTTGTTTGCGTCTTTATCCTGATGGTTTTTATGTGCGACAGCATAGCATGGTTTTTGGGCGTTTTATTCGGAAAAAGCAACCGCGGAATTGTAAAAGCAAGTCCAAACAAAAGCTGCATCGGATTCATCGGCGGATTCATCGGTTCTGTAGGAGCTGGAATTTTAGGCTATTACTTGTGGCCGCAAATTTTTTCAGGCTCAATTCTTAAGATTGTCTTTACAGGACTTTGCATGGCTCTTTCTTCAATTGTCGGCGACTTGACAGAATCTGTATTAAAACGCTCATCTGGAATAAAAGATTCCGGCAAAATAATTCCTGGGCGCGGAGGAATTTTGGATTCAATTGACTCCATCGTTGTTTCCGCTCCTATTTTCTATCTTTTAGTTTCAATTTTATTCGGACCATTCAACTGATGAAAAAAAGAATTCTTGTTTTAGGCTGCACCGGATCAATCGGAAGCCAGACTCTTGACATTGCACGCAAAATGAGCGGCAGTTTTGAAGTATGCGGAATTTCAGCTGGAAAAAATGAAGAAAAAGTAAAAGAATTATGCCGCGAATTCAACTGCAAAGGAACTGTTTTTTCAAAAGATGGAATCGAAGGTCTTGAAAAACTCATAAAAGAAAGCAAAGCCGATATTGCAGTAAACGGAATAGCTGGAGCTGCCGGGCTCAAACCTTCAGCTCTTGTTTTGGAAAATGGAATCGACTTGGCACTTGCAAACAAAGAAACAGTTGTAATGGCGTGGAATCTTGTAAAGGAAACTGCCAAAAAAAACGGAGCAAGAATAATTCCAGTAGACAGCGAGCACTCGGCAATATTCAACTTAGTGCAGAAAATAGGCTCGAAAAATATAAGCGAAATAATAATAACCGCAAGTGGCGGACCGTTTAGAAATCTTTCAGATGAAGAGCTAAAGACAGTTTCAATTGAAGACGCGTTAAAGCATCCGACTTGGTCAATGGGACCAAAAATCACAATCGACAGCGCAAGTCTTGCAAACAAAGGTCTTGAAGTTATTGAGGCTTGCAGACTTTTTGATTTTCCACCAGAAAAAGTGAGCGTTGTAGTTCATCCGCAAAGCCTGATTCATTCGCTCGTAAGAACAAAGGACGGAATGCTGTATGCGCAAATTTCAAATCCCGATATGCGCCATCCAATATTCGGAGCGTTAGTCTGGCCGGAACTTTCAGAAAATTATCTTGAAAAATTTGACCTTGCATCTTGCAAAGAAATGACATTTTCCGCTCCAAGATTTGACTCGTTTCCGCTTTTAAAGGCAGCGTTCAGTTGCGCAAAAAAAGGAGCAAGTTACACAATCGCATTCAATGCCGCAAACGAAATTGCAGTTCAGGCTTTTCTTGAAAAAAAATGCGCCTTCACTGATATTGCAAAAATTGTAATCAACACACTTGAGCTTGACTGGGGCACAAAGCCAGTTTCAATTGAAGAAATTTTCAACATTGATAAAAAAGTCCGCCTTGAAGCAGAACGTCAGCTTGCTTTGCTGTCAGGAGGAATCCGTTGACATTTGTTTTGGGAATTCTAGGACTTGGTTTTCTTGTATTTTTCCATGAACTAGGGCATTTTATAGCTGCAAGAATTTTCGGAGTAAAAGTTGAAGCCTTTTCAATCGGAATGGGACCGTTTTTAGTTCATCGCACTTGGAAAGAAACTGACTACAGAATTTCCCTTATTCCTTTGGGCGGATACTGCGCAATGAAAGGCGAAAAGGATTTTCAAGATGCAATGGAAAAAAATCTAAAGGAAATTCAAGGCGAAAAAGATTCATTTTACGGCATTCATCCTTTAAAAAGACTCGCAATAGCATTTGCAGGTCCGTTTGCGAATTTTCTGTTCGGATTTCTTGCATTTTTTACAATTGCAATTATCGGCTATACGTACTACAGCGCAGGCACAAAAGTTTCCATGGCAGACGAAATCTACCCTGAACTTTATTCTCCTGCCCATAATGCCGGAATGGAAAGCGGAGACAAAATTTTAAGCCTGAATGGAACAGCAGTAAATGACTTCAGCGAAATCGCAGCCTTTATTTCAACTCATCCAGATGAAAATATACAAATTGAAGTTGAGCGTGAAGATAAAATTCTTTTCTTTAATGTGAAAACTGAACTAGACAAAGAAACGGGCATTGGAAAACTTGGAATTGTTTCAGACCCGGAATCAGTTGTTGCACATGAATATCCAAGGCACGGATTTTTCGGCGCATGCAAAGAAGGATTCGTACAAAGCGCAAAAATTATTGCGTTAACAGGAAAAAGCATAAGAATTCTATTCAAAGGCGTGAATCTTACAAATGCAGTTTCAGGACCGGTAAGAATCACTTCGATTTTGGGAACAACTGTAAAACAGGGATTTGCGGCAGGATTTAAAGAAGGCGTAGTTTCCACGCTGGAATTTCTTGCGCTTATAAGCATTTCACTTTTTTTAACGAACCTGCTTCCTATTCCAGTTTTGGACGGCGGCTTGATTCTTTTTGCGCTAATAGAATTTTTGGCACGCAAGAAAATGAATCCAAAAGTTTTGTACTATATTCAGTTTGTCGGAATATTTTTTATAGCACTTCTTTTTATATTTGCCATTACAGGCGACATAATTTATTTCCTAAAAAAATAGAGGTTTTCCATGAAAAAACTCATAAATATCGTTCTGCTATTCTTATCGTTCAGCCTTTACTCTCAGACAATAGCTTCAACTCAGTCACATGAAGGAAAAGTCAACGCCCTGCTCTCTTCGGAAACAGAATCTTCTTCTGACAACTCCTTTTATTCAGTGGGAAACGACGGATTTATTATAAAATGGACTTCGGACGGAATGGGCGACCACTACCAGGTTTCAGACCTGCAAGTGCGGCTTGTGGCAAAAAATCCAGTTTACGGAGACATCGCGGTTTACGAAACAGACGGAGTTTCAAATCACAGGCTGACTGTAATAGATTCAAAGACTTACGCAAAGAAGTTCTCCAAGAAATTCGCAAACTCAATAGTTTCAATTTCGTTTTCAGCAAAGGGAAAATATCTTTTTGCAGGAACAACGGCGGTAAACGGAACTTTTGTTCTAAATGCGCGCACTGGAACTGTAATAAAAAAAGCAGCTGATGTTTCAGGAATTGTTCCGCTCATTCTAACAGGCGATTCAGAAAAAACTGCCGTCATGTACTCAAAATCTGGAACGCTCTATTATTACGATTTAATCGGAATGAAAGTCAAGGCGAAATTTTCCGCACCAAGCTCATTGAACCAGCTTACACTTTTTGGCACAGGGAATTTCAAAAACAGATTTATTGCCGGAGAAAAAAACAATACAATATTTATAATCGATGCGACTTCAGGCAAAACACTTGCTCAGTATCAGGCAAATTCGCCGATCATTTTCACTTCTAAATCCAGCCACGAAGACAAGCAGGGACTTTATTTTATAGCTGACGGCGGAAAAAATTTCTCGTTGCAACTTGTAGATCAAGAATCATTAAAAAAACTTCTTACAGGAAAATCGGCAGCCTCACCGCTTATCATTAAGAATTTTACAGGACTAAAAAGCCGCGACAAATTTACCTGCGCCGCAAAAAATGCAGAAACTGTAATGCTAGGAACACAAAATGGAGCGCTCTATTCCATGACAGACATTCCAGAATCTGAGCTGTACAGCATTTTTGCAATCACAGAAAATATGTACCAGAAAATCTACGATATTGATTCTGATGAAACCCTTTTCTATCTTTTGACAAAAAACGCAATATTTAAAACTTCTTACGACACAAAAGCCATGTACAGGCTTGGCTCTAGTTTTTCGCATACAAATATTCTAAAGTACAACGATTCTCTCATTTTGTGGTCAAAAGGCACACAGCGTCCAGTTCAGCAGATGTCTTTGGACGGAAGCGAAAATACAAAGACTTTATTCACGCCATCTGCTCAGCTTAAAAACTTAAGAGTATTCAAAAATAAAATTGTCTATATTCTTGGAACTTCAATAGTCGCAATCTATGACATGGGAACTGGAGCAAATTCAACTGTATACACAGGAACTTCGGTTCAAGATGCGGTTCTTGTAAATGAAAATCTCGTTGTCGTTGCAAAAACTTCTACAGGAAAAGGAGATTCCGCAGTCGTTTCTGTAAACACCCAGACAAAAGAAACTGTTCCGCTCAAATTCAATGGAGATGTTGTTTTCTCTCTAAGCTATGATGAAAACAAGGAAAATTCTCCTGTATACGGAATTTCAATTAACTCGGTAAACGGCACATCTAAGACATTTGTATTTTCTTACTATCCGAAGTCTGGAATCCAAAATTCGCTGTTCACGTTGCAGTCAGAAGATGCCGCTGCATTTACAGAACTTGAATATCCGTTTGTGTTCACAAACATCGGTAAAAACCAAGTACGCTCATACAACATTTCAGCAGGAAAAACAACTGTATTCCGCCGCTCCGCTTCTATGCCGCTAAAGGCCGCCGCATCAAAAGATAGAGTCGCAGTTCTTAACTATAATGGAAGCATTTCCTGGTACAATCCAAGCTCACAGATTCTTCTTGCGGACTGGTACTTAACAACAGACGGCGACTGGATAGAATTCTAATTTTTGCAAAAAAAATCCGCGCAAAGCAAACAAAATGCAATGCACGGATTCATAAAGATTTTCTCTGAAATCAGATTCTTATCTTTTTATTCAAGCCGGCGTAATATTCTTTTCTAAGCTGCTTAACCTGATCATCCTTGAGATAATCATCAAAATTCATCATTCGGTCGATTATTCCCTTTGGAGTAATTTCGATGATTCTGTTTGCAATTGTCGAAATGAACTCATGGTCGTGGCTTGAAAACATTACAACGCCCGGAAACTTTACAAGACCTTCGTTCAAGCTTTCAATTGACTCAAGATCCAAGTGGTTTGTAGGATCGTCAAGAATCAGGACATTTGCACCGCTAAGCATCATTTTTGAAAGCATACAGCGCACTTTTTCGCCTCCTGAAAGAACCTTTACCTTTTTTAGTCCATCATCGCCGGAAAAAAGCATACGTCCCAAAAATCCGCGTACATAAGCATCATCCTGATCAGGAGAATATTGCTTGAGCCAGTCAGTTATTGTAAGTTCGTTGTTAAAATACGCTGAATTGTCGCGACCCATATAGCTATGGCTCGTAGTCTGACCCCAGCTGTAAGTTCCGCTTTCAGGCTTTTTTGTTTCCGAAACAATATCGAAGAATGAAGTTATTGAGTTATGCTCCATTCCAACAAAAGCGACTTTTTCACCAGGATGAATTGTAATGCTAAAGTCATTGAGCAGAACATTTCCATCGTCGTCCTTTGAATTCAATTTCTCAGCGGTAAGGACAAAGTTTCCAATCTCGCGTTCAGGCTGAAATCCAACATAAGGAAATTTGCGGCTTGTAACGGGAATATCTTCAAGCTCCATTTTTTCAAGCATTTTTTTGCGGCTCGAAGCTTGACCTGACTTTGAAACATTGCTTGCAAAACGCTGGATAAACTGCTTAAGGTCTGCCATTTTGTCTTCGCGTTTTTTTTGCTGATCTTTTGCCTGCTTTTGAAGAATCTGGCTCATCTGATACCAGAAATCATAGTTTCCGGTAAACTGGGTGATTTTTCCGTAGTCAATATCGCAAGTAAATGTGCAGACCGCATTCAAAAAGTGACGGTCATGAGAAACAACAATAACGCAGTTTTCAAATTCCAAAAGAAATTCTTCAAGCCAAATAATGGACTCAAGGTCAAGACCGTTTGTAGGCTCATCGAGGATAAGATAGTCAGGATTTCCAAAAAGAGCCTGAGCAAGAAGCACGCGCACTTTTTGGCTTTCATCCAGCTCGCTCATCATTCTGTCGTGGAATTCTTCCTCAAGGCCAAGACCAGAAAGCATCTGCTCAATCTGATTTTCAGCCTCGTAGCCACCAAGCTCACCAAATTCCGCCTGCATATCCGCAGCCTTCATTCCATCTTCATCAGAAAAATCTTCCTTTGCATAAATTGCATCAATATCTTTTTCCAGCTGATAAAGCTTCGGGTAGCCCATTTTTACGGTTTCCTTTACCGAATACCCGTCATACTTAAAGTGATCCTGGCTTAAAACCGACATACGTTCGCCGGGAGTAATTGTGATTGTTCCCGTATCATGTTCGATTTCGCCAGAAAGAATTTTCAAGAAAGTTGACTTGCCTGCTCCGTTCGCACCGATAATTCCGTAGCAGTTTCCTTTCATAAATTTTATGTTCACATCTTTGAACAAAGGTTTTTCACTAAACTTTAGGCTTACGTCTGTTACTGTAATCAATTTTTTTCTCCGATTTATTTTTTTCCAAAGAAGGATTTTATTCTAGCAAACACGCTTTTTTTCTGAGACGTTTTTTTAGATTCAGCAGACTTTGAAGAATAATTCTTTTTCCCTGAAGCATTTTTTTGCACTGAAGAATTTTTCTTTGCAACGCCCTGTTTTTTTGTAGAAATTTTCTGCTTATTAGAAGATGAGCCGGATGCAAAAGACGCATATTTTTCCTTGTAAATTTTCATGCGCTCTTCTGTTGACATTGAGGCAAGTTTATCTTCATCAATATAAACACGCCTGTCGCGCTTGTATTCTTTTTTGGCTTCCTCGTTGCGTGAAGAATAACGTCCGCTTCCTTTTTTTGAAGATCGTCTTCTGTCTGAATTGCCATTTTTTCTATTATATTCAGCTGCTCGGCGGCGGCCAAATTCGCTTTTGTCATTGTAATCTTCGTGATAGCTGTCAAGCTTTATATAAACACCTGCGCTTTTGTCTTCGGCAAACATGGATTCATCTGCAACACAGCTAGGAATGGACTTTTCGATATAACGCTCAATTGGCGGCAAGGAATAAACGTCCTGCTCGCTGCAAAAAGTGAAAGCCTTTCCTGATTTTCCGGCACGGGCAGTTCTTCCAATTCGATGCACGTAATTTTCAGCCTCATTTGGCAAGTCGTAGTTTATAACCATCGCAAGGTCGTTCACGTCAATTCCACGGGCAGCGACATCCGTAGCAACAAGACACTTTATAGCTCCAGCTTTAAATTTGTCCATTATGGTCAGACGCTTTTTCTGCGGAAGATCTCCTATTATGAACTCGCTTTCAAATCCGTTCATTTTAAGACGTTTTGCGACAATCTCGCAGCTCTTTTTTGTATTGCAGAAAACAATCAGGCTTTCAGGCTTTTCATGCGAAATAATTCCAAGCAAAAGTTTCATTTTGTCATCGCTTGAAACATGGAAAAGCTCCTGGGCAATTTCATCAACAGTTATGTTTTCCGCGGCGATTGTAATTTCTGCCGGATTGCGCGTATATTCCCAAGCAAGATTTTTTACATAGGAATTCAAGGTAGCACTAAAAAGCATAGTCTGCCGTTGCTCGCTTGAAGGCAAAACTTTTATAAGCGTTCTTAAATCCGGATAAAATCCCATGTCAAACATTCTGTCGGCTTCATCAATCACAAGAAAAGCAACAGAACTCAAATCCATCTGGTTTCCATGGTTCAAGTCGATTACGCGTCCCGGAGTTCCAATCATAATGTCCACGCCTTTCTTCAAGGACGCAACCTGCTTGTCATAGCCAACACCGCCATAGAAACTTGCGCATTTTAGTGAAGTGAACTTTGCAAGCTTCTGGGCTTCCTCCTGAACCTGAACCGCAAGTTCTCTTGTAGGAACCATAACCAAAGCCTTTTTTCCAGCCGGCTCTCCGCGTGTCAAAAGCTCCTGAATAACGCTTGTTAAATACGCCGCAGTTTTTCCAGTTCCTGTCTGCGACTGAACATACAAATCCCTTCCTTCCAAAGAAGACTTTAAAACCTGCTCCTGAACAGGCGTACAATCCACGTAGCCTGCACCTTCAATTCCCTGCAAAAGGCTCTCGTGTAAAGAAAATTCTGTAAATTTCATTGCTAAATCCTAAAAATATAATTGCATCTTTTCGATAAAAGTAAATTTCTTTCTATAATATAAATAGCTAAATAAGTATACAAGTTTTTTCAGATAGTATCAATTGAAATAAGATAAATGAATTTTTATTCACACAAAAAAAATCCCGAGGAAAATTCCCCGGGAAAAATATTGTTCACTTCTAAATTTAGATTTTATTATCTGCCATTTTCGGAACCGCGAACTTTACGTCCTATTTTTTATAGTTTAAAGTAAAAAGTATATTTAAATTATATTCGATATTTATTTGCATTTTAATTTACCTCTACATCAGAGTTTTTTACTCCTTCTTATTTCATACTCTAAACGATATTCTTCTAAAGAATGGGGTTCATAATTTTTATTACCATATAAATTAAATAAACTTTCAACAGATTCTTTATCACATTCAATTGGTATCGAGGATTCACAATAAGCAGCTAGATATGAAATTCTTGTTATGCCATTTATAAATCGTACTTCATCCACGCAATAAGAAATTTCAGCAAGAGGAACTGGATTTGTTATTCCTTTTGAAAATCCATCTAAACAGTTTCTTATTTTATTTTTAAGGAAATCTGGAGAAGACTCTGGATTTTCGAAAAAAATCTTATTGTCTAGAATCTTTGTAAAATCTGGTGATTTACAAACTTTTTGAAGATCCAGTATGAGTATGTACTTTTGATTATCATTACATCCACAATCAATTCGCATAAAAACATTTGTTCCATTCTTTAAAGGCAATTCAAAAACCAAAGAGTTAGTTCCATAAATATTCTCAAAGCCAATAATCTTTAGTAAATTATAATCGAATCTAACTTCTGTATTTTTATTTATAATGGGACTATTTTGTGCTATTCTTCCTGCTAATAATTTCCCGTTTCGTTTTTTACTTCTTTTTACACCGTCGCTTCCCCATGTACCCCACTGCTTAAAGAAAAAAGCAATTCCCAATTTCTCGGTTTTTTCTTTAAGAGATAAAACCCACTCTTCTTTCATTGGTCTTGCTTTTGGACCGCTTTCTCCTCCAACAATAACCCAATCTATATTTTGTAAATCAATATCTCCCAAATCTGAAAGTAAAGGTTCGCAAGATAGAAACTTTATTGAAGCTTTTAATTTTCGTAAATAATCGATTCTATACTTTGCTTTTTCATCCTCTACAGTAACTCCTAGCCAAACATTTTTAGGAATTGAACGCTCATTAAAGTATTCAGCCATTCGTTCTGCACGTTTTGTTAGAAGTTGATATCTGTTGTTTTTTGTTTTTTTAATTATATCCATTACCTTGTCAATAAAGCTAAACGGGACAGATTCGTGAAATAAATCACTCATTGAACAAACAAAGACATTATTACTTCCTTTCCAATAAAGAGGTTCTTCTAGACAATCTTCATGCAAAGTAAGAGAAAAACCATTTTCATATTTCTTAATTCCCATTGCTTTTAAGCGTTTTGACATCATCTCTGCATAACAATTTACACAGCCTGCTGAATATTTTGTACATCCTGTAATGGGATTCCAAGTTTTATCTGTCCATTCAATTTTAGATTTCATTCTCCGAAAACCTCCTTAATTAGGAAAATGAAATACTATCTTTCATTATCTTCACACCAAGTTTTCGTAACTCTTTTTTAATTTCAGTTTTAAATCCATCACTTGGAAAAATAGGATGTTCGTCTAAATCTTTATATACATCTTCAAGTAATACATTTTTTTGATTGTTATATTTCTTAAATATATATCGCGCAATATCTGAAATTGTATAACATTCAGTATCTGGAGTCTTATCCAATTCGAAATCTGTTCCAAAATCGAAACTTAATTGATTTGGATTATCATGAGTATTTTTTAAAGAAGACTTTCCGCCAAAGAGTTTCCAAGCTGTTTTCTTATATAGTTTTAATCCTTCAATGTTGGTAGTACAAAGAATTAGGTTATACAGTAGTCCATTTGTTCTCGTAAAAAAGGGAAACGATGCTATATGATGATGTTTTTCAGATCTTCTATTGATTAATGATTCAATAATTTTTTCAAGTTGATCTTTATCTCTTCCAAAGTCAATAATTGAGGAAATATCTTTTTGATAGGTTTCTTCATATCGATTTATTACTTCTGATCTTTTTGCTTGAGATGCACCTCGATTGGTATCGAATACCATATGATTTATAATAACTTCTCCCCATGTATTAAGAAATGGAGTAATTGCATTCCAATCAATTTCTGCTTTATAAGGATCATAAACAAGTAATATATTAAAATCTTCCCAGTTATTCAGAGCTAAACCATGTAAAAAACAAGATCTATCTTCACAATAATAATAAATTTCAATATTACTATTTAGTTTAAGTTTGTTAATTTCTCGTTCAAGCAGATTTATTTTTTCTTTACTTAAATCATTAAATATTGCAATAGCCTTCTTATCTGGATAATTTGAGATAATCTCATTTAATTCTTTTGCAACACGGATAGCAGTACCTTCCACGATATTTTCATTATTTGTGTAAACTCCACTATTCGACATGCAATCAATATAAATAATACCCTGAGATTTTCCATATCCGAGGATTTTTCTAGCCCACCCATCAACATAGTTAGATATTAGTTCAAACTTCTTAATTGTATGAGGCGCAGCTCTAGATATTATTGCATTGGTACTTGTTGCCATTTTTTTCCCTTACTCAAAAAATCCATCAGTATCAAATAAATGATCCAGCTCATCAGTTGTTTGCATAGCAAGAACTTTCTGTCTGATTTCACCCTTAGAAAAATCAAGTCTCTTAAATTTCTCTTTACCACCATCTTTGACTTTACGAATCAATTGTATGCGCCCAACTTTTGGTTCTGCTTCTGCATATCTTGCAAAACCTTTAGCTTTTGGTAAATTATCTTTAAAATCTGGATTATGTGGTTCAAGAATATCAATTACATAACCGGCTTGAGATTTATCATCTTTTCGTATAATCAAAAAGTCAGGAAATGCCGATTTTATTTCATTATTAATTTCATAAGGAATTGTTAAAGACCATGAAGCTCTAGAAGGATTTCTAATCCAACAGACAAAATCAGGCCGAGTCTGTTCTTCTTCAATAACACCATCTTCCCATGTATTTAATTTAATCTTTGCTGAACCAGTTTTTTCATCAGCAAAAAGATGATTCATATATTCTTTACCAGTTGGATCTTCTGGAACTGTAATTTCCTCTGGCAAAGAAAAATTATGCTTACTTACAATATCACCATCAGAAATAATGTCGCTGTATTGTTTTTTTACAGATTCGCTTTTTTCAACAATATATCGCCTATTCGCATCATTGTATTCATGGAATTTCTTTTCAGCATATTTATTTAATTCCGTCATACATTCTTCATCAATTGCAAATAAGATACAATCTATCTTAAAATCATCCGGATTATCAGGTTCGTAATATTGTTGTCCATAAGCCTGTGGAAAGCCAAATCCAGCAAGCTTTGCATCAACAGCCCTAAGCTGTCTGTCCAATTCAGTATTACTAAGATAGAATGAATCTTTTATTTGTCCTTCTGACAAATCCTTACCAAATACATCAAATATTTTGATTGATAATTTATAGGTCAAAATATCTTTTGACTTCTGGTCATAATCTCCTGAAGCTCTTAGCTTTTCTGCATATTGATGAATCATTTTTACAACTTCGTTTGTAACTGTACCAAGCGCACTACGATCTATATTTTGGTGTGTTAAAAGAGAAACAAGAGAAGTAAGAGATTTTAGATAACTTGATATTTTTACAGAACGAACAACATAAGTTAATAAAGCTGAATCATTAATAAATTTAGTTACAGCCTCTCTATCGATTGTCGAAACAAATAAGTCTGGCTGTTCTGTTTTTTGTTCAACAGCAATTTTTTTATTACCTTCTGAAATTTGAGTTACAGGTGTATCAAGTTTACTTATATCAGTTGTTTTTTCTACAACGTTTTCCACTTGAGGAGGATAATACGGAACATCGGCTTCTTTTACAGAATCAGAAACACTAGTATAGCTTGAAGTTGTTTCTGTATTAGATTCAGATGTTTCCCCATAAAAATCAAACACATTCTGATTTTCATTTTCTGTAGAAGTTTTTGTATGAGCTGTATGAACTGTCCAAGTCTTGTAAATAGGCTGTTCTATAGATTCAGAATCAATAACTGTTGGAATGTCACCACATTCAGAATCCTGTAACTCCTTTACTACAGATTCAACATTATCACGATTAAAATATGGAAGGAATAATCTTACATCATTCAAAGAATCATCAACTTTAATATGACTCTGCATTGGTGTTCGAACCATTCTACCAAGAAGCTGTGCAATATAAGTTACATCTTCAGCTTTTCTAAAACTCATCATTGTTTCTGCACGCGGACAATCCCATCCTGTAGAAAGATTTTCCTTAAACAGGACAATCTTTACACGCATATCATCAACAATATCATTTGGTTCTATGTGATGTACTTTTAATCCGTTAAGTGTAAGTGTTGAGACATCTCCAAAGGTATGAACAACATCGTTTTCATGGAAACGTATTTTTAGCTTATCTTCTATTTTTGCAATTATATCATCAAGATTTGAATCCGATACGTTTCCACCTGTTCCAGCTTTTACCTGAATAACAAAGATTGGATTAATATATTTATAATGCTGTTCTTTGCAATATTGAGCCCAATGTTTTACTTTACTTATCCATTCGTCAGTTGCAGCATCAAGAACCGCCATCTCATTACTTTTCTGAGCATCATTCGGATAAGTAATAACAATTCTATCTTTCAAAAGACCTGATGAACGAACATCTGCTGGTTTTACAATGACTTTCTGCAAAGTAGAATTAATATCACCAATAAGGTTATTAAAACGGGCTGCTGTTGCACTTACCCCTATTACAAGAGGAATAGCTTCCGATAATCCAAAGTCTGGTGCACCTTTTAAGAACCTCTGCATGATTGTAGTTGCTTTGCCTGCTTCAGTTCCTTGCATTCCGCGGTGTGCTTCATCAATAATAAAATACAGTCTGTCAGATTTTTGTTTTGCAGTATTTTCAATTGTCTCCCAAATTGTATATTGGCGATTATCAGAATGTTTACAAAGATTTGCTGTTTTTGTAATTTTCTGTGTATTTATAAAATAAATATTTCCGTCATCAAAAACTTCCTGATCAAAATTATCTTCACGAACTGTTATACAGTGACTTACAGAAATTTTATCAGATTTTAAGAACTTGTTTTTTGATTGCTCATTAAGTTGTGGAGAGTCAGAAAGCCAAATAAAGATTGCATTAGGCTGCTCAGAATAATTTTCTGTTCCATAAAAAATATCTTCTACAAGAGAAACCATTATGATAGTTTTGCCGGCTCCTGTTGGAGCCTGTAATGAAACTACCTGCGGTGTATGAGTTCTATAATAAGAACCAAGAGCCTCTGCTGTCTTTGCTCTTAATTCATATACTGCTATTGTTTGAAATGGAAACAATTCTACGTTCATATTAGTTCCTTTCTGTATTTATTCTAAAATTATCAAGATAATCGCGATAAAGCTGATAAGATTTCTTTACGTTCAGGCTCTTAGTCATAGACTTAAAGCCTTTTTCAAAGTCAGTAACGATATATGCTATCCAGATTTCATTTTCTGAATTTACTCTAGATTCAAATTCAGAAAAGAATTTTTCATCTATCAAAACCGCAAAATGATTTTCTGGAAGAATAATGTAAGGTGGCAATATATTGTCTTTTATAAGTTTTTCACTCTCTGGACATTTTGCCCAGCCACCAGCTTTAAGCCATAAAAGCGGGAGTAGTTCCTTAAATTGTCTTCCAAGTTGAACAGAAGTTTTATCTAGGAAACCAAGCTTAAAGAAAACAGCATTTGCCTTAAAGCCGTCTGCCATTGGAATATCACTTCCGATGTAATTTCCTTTAAGCTCTTCTCCTTTTATGTTTTTACCATTTATGCTGCAAACTGTACGAGGCCATGTAACATAATTTGCAATTCCAAGTCTTTCCCATTCCGTGTCTCCGGGAGTAAAGCCTTTTGCAATAAGAGATTTTGCTTCATCTTCGCTTACTTCATTATTTGTTACCATAATACACAGACGCTTTCCATTATCTTCTGCATTCAGAAGATTTACTGCATGAAGAGATGTGCCCGACCCTGCAAAGAAATCTATAATAAGAGCATTTGGCTTGTTTGCAACAAAAAAACGTATTGCGTCGTGAACAGCGTAGAGAGATTTTGGAAAAGAGAAACGTCGATCCTTAAAAATATTATTAAGCATTGTTGTTCCAAATTCACTAGCAGAATGTGATTTCTTATTCCAGATTGTCATTGGTCTAACATCTTTTGTTGCTGCTTCTTTTAGTTTTATTATATATGCTCCATCATCATCTTGCCCGACAACATCATACATACCATTCTTGAAATTTTCTTCTTGACCTTCTGATAGATAATAACCAACACGTTTTTCACCATCCCATTTTGAAAAACTTAAGAAGTGTTGTTTATGTTTTTCCATAAGAGTTGACGGTTGTAAATTCCAAGTTAGTTCGGTTCCATTTGTACCTATTGGCCACATTGCAACTGTTCCATCTGGGGTTATATAATCATTTCTATTAAAGTCTAAAGGAGGAACTTCTCCAGGGCCAATAAACTTGCCTGTATTTTTTTCAAAAAGTAGTGGATAAAAAAGATTAGGTCTATCTGTTCTTTTTCCGTGATTACTTGCACCTCTAAGTAAAGCTCTTAATCTAATATCTCTGTTATTTGATTCATCTTCTTCAAATGCTTCTCTTAACATATCTTCACCATTTGAAGTAATCTTCGAATCTCCAAAGTAAACAAAAAAAAGATATTCTTCGCATCTTGAGAATTCATTATCTCTACGATTTCCTTTTGGATTAATTACACTGCTTACCATCTGTATCCTTGCTTCAGGAAACAATTCTTCCAGAAGACAGCCCAAGTGCAGATATTCTTTTTCATCAATCGTAACAATCATCACACTGTCGACGGGGTTCAAAAGTTTCTTTGCCAAAAGCAGACGCTTTTTCATCATGCTAAGCCATTTACTATGGCGGTAAGTATCGCTTGAATCTACATAGTCATTATTATATTTCCAGTCACGCGCACCTGTATTGTAAGGTGGGTCTATATAAATACAATCAACTTTTCCTGCATAAAGATATTCCAGAAGTTGCAATGCATGATAGTTATCAGCCTGAATCAAAGCATGAGTCGGAAGCTCTTTATCATCAGATTTATAAATAGAATCAATTTGTTTCAAATATGGATAAATCGACTCTCCAAATTCAGCAATGCAGACAAGATCTTTTTTCAAAAAATTTATAAGTTGGCTTTCTTTTTTATCAGTACAGTAAACGTTATCACCTTCTACCTGCATAACTGTGTAGTATTCGTTTACCTTTCCAGCCTTAAGTGCAACTTTACAACCTTTTTTGATAGGTACATCATATAGGGGAACACACTCAGGAAGATGCTCCTCAAAAACAAGTCCAAACTTTTTCTGATTTGTAAGCTTTTCTAATTCCTCTGTAATTCTTTTTTTTAGTTCTTCATCATCAATCTGACTTATAAGATCATTTATTGCAGCCATTTTTGTTCCTTTTGATCCTCAACTTTATTAATTACACATATATCGCCCACATCACAATTCAGGGCTTTACAAATGCGCTGGATACTATCCATGGAAATAAATTCTCCCTTAGTCAGTTTAGCAAGGATATTCGTTGAAATTCCTGCCATTTCAATAAGGTCTGTTTTATTCTTGTGTCCCATTTCTTTATAACGAGCCCAAAGCTTTGTATAATCAACTTGCATAATATAGATAATTATATCACAACTTTGTGTTTTAAGTGTGTAAAATATCACGATTTCGCAAAATATTTTTATTCCCGTTATTTGTAGAAGTTTATCACACAACGGTGTCATAGAATGACCTTATGAAAATTACGCCGTATTTTTTTAATCTCGGCGTGAATTTATAAAAACTCACCGTGTATTTGAATAATTCTCAGTATATTTTTTCACAATATGTGTAATATTGTTTTTATTTTCAAAATTTACTTAACATTACACAAACTGTGTAATATATTTGAATTGCAAGGAGATAAAGCTATGCAGTGCGTTAATCCAACAAGTTATGGAAAATTCTTAAAAAGACTCAGAATTGATACTGGTGATACCCTTGCTGTTATGGCACAGAAGCTTGATGTATCGATTTCACTTCTTTCATCAGTTGAATCTGGAGCAAGAGAAATACCTCCAGAACTTTCAGATAAGATTCGCACAGTATATAAATTAAATGCAGATGCAAGTGATGCACTGTTAAAAGCAGAATGTGAGACACTTCATAAATCTATTTCCATTAGCATGGGTGCATATGAAGATAATGAAGAGTTTAAAAAAGCCGCAATTTCAATTTCGCGAGATTTGCAAGAATTACCAGTGAACGAGGTACAAAAAATTGCAGCTGATATTCATAAAAAAGCTCAGTCCAAACGAGATAATGATTTTTCTGGTTGGGCTGCTTTGGGGTTAGCAGCAATTGCACTAGGTGTAGGAATTGCAGTGGCTGCAACTTCTGGAAATAAAGATGGATCTAATCCGCAAGGAGGTAATTGACATTGAAACAACAGATCTTTGTGAAATCTTCGTTGAAGAAAAACAAGACTGAATACTTAAAAGGAGGTGGAAAAATGAAAAATTTAGAAAACTCTGTTTCATTAGCAATATCTGATAGAACAGATGAAAAAGAATCATCAATCGAATTTTCAGGAACTTTTGCAGTTCTTGGAATTGCATTGATTGCATTTGGAGTTGGCTATACATGTGCAAGTTCAAAAAAAAAGGCTCTTTAATCACTGGTACTGATTAAAGAGCCCTTCAAGCAAACAGCGAAAAACTGTTGCCGTATAACCAATATAACTGTAACGGTTTTTCCTGTTTTTTTCAAGTTACCGAATAGTCCGGCGTTGCCAAAGGCTTTCGGAACTTAAGTTAAATCTACAAGGAGTCGCCTATGGTGGCCTTATACCTTGAGCAGGCTGCGACCACCTTAAAGAACCGCAAGGAAAAACTATATGAAATATCGCGTTGTAAAAAGGAAAAATCCCCTTAATACTGATGAAAAAAAATTTTATGCTGCTCCACAGTACATGGAAGAACTTACAGTAATGGACTTGGCAAAGGATATTTCCTATGCTTGTACATTAAACGTAACTGACGTTGAAGCTGTTCTTACATCTTTGGTAAGAAAATTGCCTCAGTATCTTAATAATGGTTTCAAAATTCAGTTAGGTAACTTTGGTCGCGTAAAACTTTCATTTTCATCCAAAGGCTTCGAAACATGAAATAAAGAATAAACATAGTAGAATCAAAGAAAAGATTTTTATAGTTTTTCTCATTTGCTTGTCCTCCGGATTATTTTAATCCAGGCTCATCAATTATTTCAATCAAAAAACTCAATGACCTGAATCCATCATTACAGCTAAACAAAATGAAGTTTTATAGCCGCCTTGCTCTATATGTCCTAACGGAGTGAAGAATTATAAAGTTTTTTTAAAGCATATAATAACTAAAATATTAAAAATATAAGATTTTTATTGATTGAAAAAAAAAGAAAAGCGTTTAAAATAAAAACACGGCAGCTTCCTACTTTCCCGCATTAGCAGTATCATCGGCGTAGAAGAGCTTGACTTCCGTGTTCGGTATGGGAACGGGTATTACCTCTTCACTTTGGCTACCGTGGTTAAGAATGTATACTTTCCAAAAAAAAATGTCAATATGAATTTGCAAAAATATCAATTTTTTTTAGAAAAATATTGAATTTTTCAGTATGAAAACAGCTAGATTGCATGTAACGCTCCGACAATGACACAAAAAATTCATTAAAGCGGTCTAAAATCCGAGGCTGGATGCTTACATACAGGGCAAATAAAATCGTCAGGCAAAGTTTCACCTTCATAAATATATCCGCAGACAGTACAAATAAAGCCCTTTCTCTTTTCCGTGGAAGCTGGCTTTGGCTTTATATTATTCTGATAAAATGAATATGTTGCTGAAGGAACTTGCGACAAAACTTCGCCGTCTGTAACATCAGCAATAAAAAGAGTGTGCGTTCCCAAATCAAGTGTGGAAACAACTTTCGCGCTCAAAAATGCGTTTGTTTCATCCGCAATATAAACAAGGCCGTTTGCAGATCTTTTAAAAGAAATTGATTCAAGTTTATCTGTATTTCTACCGCTTTGGAAGCCCCAATGCCTGTAAGTTTCAAATTTAGAATTTTCTGCCAGAACGGAAACATTGAATTCTTTTGTTTTCAGAATCATATCGTGCGTATAATTCGCTTTGTTTACCGTCAAAGAAATTCTGTTAGGTTGGGAAGTAACCTGCCCTACAGTATTCACAATGCAGCCGTTGTCTTTTTCGCCGTCTTTTGCAGTCAAAATAAAAAGACCGTAAGACAAATTGAACATAGCCTTGTTATCCATAAAAAACCTCCGTTAAGAAACTGAATTACTTTAAATATAACAAAAGCTATAAAATATGCAAAGCTATTTTAATTTTTTTTCGATTTCATGAATTTTTTCAAGAATAACTGGCTTATTTTTTTTGCTATAGGATTCCGCAAGTTTTCCAAGCGCAAAAAGCTCATCTTTTAAGGCAAGAAGTTTTTCCATGGGTAAATTTTCTGAAATATATTCAACAAGCACGCTGCCAGTTCTTTCATTGCGCTCAACTTTTTTTACGGCAGAATGGCTTCCGACAGCAGAATACAATGCGGAAAATATATCATCATCTTTAAAAACATCATTGCGTAAACGGATTCTTCCTGGGAAAAAACTTGAAACAATCATTTTTTAGTCCAAGGAACTCATTGCATTCACGCTGATTGCAACTGTGGAGCTGTTATGAAGCAAGGCAGCCATTTGCGGTGTTATGGAACCAGCAAGTCCGCCGGCAATGAGCGCAGAATTTATTCCGATTATAGCTCGGTTGTTTCCGTGAATTCTTGAAATCAAGTTTCGGCTTATTTTCCGCAAAACTGGAAGAGAATCCAAGCCGTCGTCAGGAAGAAGAATATCCGCAGTCTCGCTTGCAATTGAGCTTGCCTTTCCCATTGCAATTCCAACATTTGCCGCAGAAAGAGCCGGAGAATCATTGATTCCGTCTCCAACCATAACAACTTTGTGCCCTTCTTTCTTAAGCTTTTCAATCCAGGATACTTTTGTGTCTGGAAGAGCTTCAGCAACAAAATCTGTTACGCCAGTTTTTTCCGCAACTTCTTTTGCAGTATGCTTATTGTCGCCTGTAATCATAATCACATTCTTAAAGCCAGAGTCTTTCAATTTTTTTATTACAGCGCAAGATTCTTTTCTGATTGGATCTTCAATTACGATTATAGCGGCAAGTTCTCCGTCAATTGCAAAATAAAGCTGGGAACAGCCAGTTATTGTATTTATGCAGTCATCGGCTTCTTTTGTAAGCGGAATTTTTTCGTCATCAAAGATAAAATGCGCGCTTCCTATGCGGAGCTTTTTTCCGTCAAGGCTGGAAGCAATTCCATGCGCAAGAATATATTCGACCTTTGTATGCTCTTCCTTGTGGTTCAATCCCCTGGACGCAGCTTCATTTACAACAGCACGCGCCAAAGAATGCGGGAAATGCTCTTCAAGGCAAGCAGCAAGTTTTAAAACTTCATTTTCCTTTCTGCTGCCAAAAACAACAATCTTTTTTACAACAGGGTTTGATTCTGTCAATGTTCCTGTCTTGTCAAAAACAATTGTGTCAGATTCCGCAAATTCCTCAAGAAATTTTCCGCCTTTCGCAAGAATTCCGTTCCGGGCACAATCTCTCATTGCAGAAAGAACTGAAATCGGAGCAGAAAGCTTCATGGCGCAGGAATAATCCACAAGCAATGTTGAAGCCGCCTTTGTAAAGTTACGTGTAAAGAAATACGCAAGACCCGCAATTAAAAAATTGTATTTTACAAGATTGTCAGCAACACGTTCCGCTTTTTCCTGACTTGCAGCCTTAAGTGAATTTGATCGGTCAATCATATTTGCAATTTTGCTTACTTTGGTTTCGCCTCCGCAAGCCTTCACTTTTATCTTTATTTCGCCTTCTTCAATAATTGTGGAAGCAAAAACAGACGAGCCTTTTTCACGCTGAACAGGCAGAGCTTCTCCAGTCATTGAAGCCTGGTTTACCATTCCAACGCCGTCAACAACAGTTCCGTCAACAGGAATTACAGAGCCAGCGCGAACAATAACGATGTCGCCCGCCTTTAAAAGCTGTGTGGAAATTTCTTTTTCTTCTCCATCCTGAACGATTGTAACGGTTTCATCACTTATAAGAAGCGACTGAGTCAAATTGTCATGGGACTTTCGCTTTGTGTAATCTTCGAGAGTATCGCCGATATTCAAAAGGAAATTTATAGTTCCAGCAGTATCAATGTCGCCAGTTAAATATGAAAGAGAAATCGCGGCAGCATCAAGAGTTTCCGCACAGAACGGCTTTCCTCTCACTACGCTTGCAATACCCTTTTGAACACGAGGAACAATTGAAACAAGAGAAATGATTTTTCTCAATGGAAGAGGAAGAAATTTTTTTAGAAAATGCTCAACTGTAAGGGACAGCAACGATTCCAAAAGACTTTCCTGCACAGAAGGAACAGAAACGCTCGAAAGCAGATTTTCATCATTGAGATACTTCCCGTCAAGAGCCTTTACGTAAGAAATAACTGTTTCCAAGGAAATATCTTTGTATTCAATAAGAATGCTTCCTGAAACTGTATTAACAGAAATAGAAACTATTCCTTCTTGAAGACCAACAAGCATCTGAACAAGCATTGCCTGACGCAAAGACAGAATATGACGCTCATATCTAAGCCTTACTCTGCCTGGAAGACTGTGAGAAATCTGAAAATCCATTGCAATCCCTTTTTAAAAAGATATTTTTAAATAATTTAAGACTGATTTTTAAGCATTAGCTTTTGATGCGTTTTTATTGTAAGCGGCCTCTGCCTTTATATCTTCCGCGTCTTCTTTTACAGTTTCAACAAAAGAAGCAGCTTCATCTTTTAGCTGCATTCCCGCGCTGATAACTTTAGAGCAGACTTTTTTGAATCCAGCTGTTTTTACCAAAGCAAGAGTTACTCCGCCAACCGCAACACCAATAGCAAATGCACCTAATTTTGTCATAAAAACACCTCGCAAGTATTATATTTTCTTTCATTATATAAACTGAATAAATTTTTTCAAGTCTACATTGCAGCCAATAAAATAATCATTTTCAAAGTAAAAGCAACTTTCTCACAAAATATCAATAAAAAAACAGAAACTAATGCAAATTAAAGAAAAAAATTGTATATTTAAATTAAAACTTTTTACCGGAGGATTTTTTATGAAAAACAAGGAATTGAAAATTGCGTTTTATGATGCCTGCAGCTATGACAAGGAATCTTTTTCAGAAGAAAACAAGAACTTTCTATTCAATATTGATTTTTTTGACTTTCATCTGACAGAAAAAACAGCATTGACAGCATCCGGCTATGACATTGTATGCACATTTGTAAACGACACCATAAACAGAACCGTTATTTCCATACTGAAAAAATGCGGTGTAAAAATGATTGCATTGAGATGCGCAGGCTTTAATAATGTGGATCTTGAAGCTGCAAAAGAATTCGGCATAAAAGTTGCAAGAGTTCCAGCGTACTCGCCTCATTCTGTAGCAGAACACGCTCTTTCGCTTTTGCTTTCCCTTACAAGAAAAATTCCTCAGGCATATTTAAGAACTCGCTCTGGAAATTTCACATTGAATGGGCTCACAGGCCGGGATTTGTGCGGACTTACAGCCGGAATCATTGGAACTGGAAAAATCGGAAAAGTAATGGCAGAATGTCTTTCTGGAATCGGAATGAAAATCGTAATGTACGACGCATATCCAGACAATGACTGGGCTGAAAAAAAAGGCTTTACATACATTCCGCTTATTGAATTGTTCCAAAAAAGCGATGTAATCAGCCTGCACTGCCCTTTAACAGACGATACAAAGCATCTTGTAAACGAAAAGTCTCTTTCCATGATGAAAAACGATGCGGTTATAATAAATACAGGACGCGGCGCTTTAATCGACACTCATGCGCTAGTAAAAGCTTTAAAGAAAAGAACTATCGGAGGAGCGGCGCTTGATGTTTATGAAGAAGAAAGCCGATATTTCTTTGCAGACTGGTCTGCAGACGTTATAAAAGACGACATGCTTGCCCGGCTTTTAACTTTCCCGAATGTAATTATAACTGGACATCAGGCATTTCTTACAAAAAATGCGCTTAAAGCAATCGCAGATACAACGCTTCAAAATATTCTGGATTTTACAGAAGGAAAAGAACTTAAAAACGAAGTCAAATAAAAACTAATAGATTTTCATTATTTTTAATGCCTTCTTTTTTAAGAAGGTATTTTTTTTCACTTTTAGGAATTTTAAACTAAAGGAATACTTCCTAAGAAGCTAAGTAATACTTCCTAAGAGGCTAAGTGATACTTCCTAAGCCCCTTAGGAATACTTACTTCAACCCTTAGGAATATTGACTCAGGGTCTTAGGAATACTCACTTCAGGTCTTAGGAATACTGGCTTTAGTATAAAATTAACTATTATACAGGGCAAACGCATTATAAATAATTTAAGTAAAGTTTGCGCGAAGGAACGGT